>Ga0208481_1000085_pt1 | contig 27303 bp, 20 predicted proteins | sample LakMenEpi02Jun10_FD_150662 | JGI IMG/M metagenome (GOLD analysis project Ga0208481, IMG submission 150662) | Freshwater microbial communities from Lake Mendota, WI - 02JUN2010 deep hole epilimnion (SPAdes) | ecosystem: Environmental > Aquatic > Freshwater > Lake > Epilimnion/Euphotic zone ... | reverse complement strand
CCACCAACAGCCCGATCAGCGCTTCTCCCGAGACCTACACCACCCTCAAGCTCGTAGCCGTTCCTGAACCTTCGGTCGCTCTGCTTGGCGCTCTTGGCGCGCTTGGCCTGCTTCGTCGCCGCCGCAACTGAGGTATCGTTGCGCGCTTCAAAATTTCATCTCAAAGAGGCGGGTTCTAGTCCTCCTCATATTGAATTCCAGCATCATAGGTAGTATGCCTTTGAGTAAAACTCTCCAACCATTCCCTTCCGCGTTGGCGTGCGGTCTGCTTTCGTCTTGTTCTTCGATCGGGATGAAGAACAATGATGGGAATGAACTTTGATTGGATCCCGCTTGCCGCTGGCGCGACCCAGGTCTCGCCGCTGTTTGCACTGCTGACGCTGGTGCTGGTGCTCGCGGTGCTGCTTTCGCTGATCCTGATCCGCGCGCGTCAAAGCCTGCTGGTTGCTTATCTTTTGTGCGGCGTGTTGATCGGCAACTCCGGGCTGACTTGGCTGACAGGTGCTGATCATGGTGGTCCGGTGATTCGCGAGTTGGCGGAAATCGGCGTGGTGTTGCTGATGTTCACGCTGGGGATTGAATTTTCGCTCACCGAGTTGCGCCATCTTTGGCGCTCGGCGTTGATTGGCGGCGGATTGCAAGTGGCGGTCACGTCGCTCTTGGCGGGAGGGCTTGCGGCCGCCTTGGGATTTCCTGCGGTCGATTGCATCGTGCTCGGTGTCGCGATGGCCTTGAGCTCGACCGCCGTCGCGATGAAATCGTTTCAGGATTCCGGTCAGCAAAACAGCCCCGGTGCGCGCGCCGCGCTCGGTATCGCGCTCTTTCAGGACATTCTCGTGATCGTGTTTTTCCTGCTCTTGCCGATCCTCTATCAGGACGGCAGTGGCAAGCTCGCGACCAATCTCGGTGGCGCCTTGTTGAAAGGTTTGCTCTTTCTCGTGGGTGCCGGGTTGCTCGGCCGTTTCGGCATCACACCGCTGCTGCACGCGGTGGCCGCGACGCGCAGTCGCGAGCTTTTCACGCTCACGGTCGTCGGCCTTTGCGCAGGCGTTGCCTGTGCTGGTGGCGCGCTAGACCTCTCGCTGGCACTCGGTGCATTTGCCGCGGGCCTGGTGGTGAGCGAGTCGATTTACAGTCATCGCATTCTCGCCGAGATCCTTCCGTTCAAGGATTTGTTCCTCGCGATTTTTTTCATCTCGGTCGGTTTGCTCATCGACCTGCGGGTGGTCGCCGAGCATTGGGTGCTGGTGCTTGTGGGCAGCGCGTTGATTCTTACGCTCAAGGGCGCAGTGGTTTTTTTCGTGCTGAAAGCGCTGAAACTTTCCGGCAGGCCATCGCTCTTGGCGGCGGCGGCACTCTCGAGCACCGGTGAGTTCACGCTCGTGCTGATCGGCAGAGCAGGCGGCTATCGTCCGCTCGAGCCCGCCACCGAACAAATGTTGCTCGTTTGCACGGCAATCACGATGGCCGTCGTGCCGACGCTCATGCGAAGCGTGCCGCGCGTCGCGAAATGGTTGGAAGGGAAGGGCCTGATGAGCGTCCGCCGCAGCGCAACGGAGCAGGCCGCGCCATCAGGCTGGATCAAAAAAATCAGCGATCATGCCGTCATTTGCGGTTATGGCCCGGTCGGTCGCGCCCTCAACGAAGCGCTCACTCGTTGCGGCGTCGATACGCTGGTGCTCGAGATGAATGCCGAAACCGTGCGGCACTTGAAGGCACAGGGTCAGGCCGTGCTGTTTGCGGATGCGACCCATGTCGAGGCGCTCGACCTTGCGGGCATTGGCCGCGCGCGCCTTGTGGCCTTCACCTTTCCGGCGGTCAATGCCACCTGCGCGGCCGTGCCGCTGGTGCGCGAGCGCAATCCCGATGTGCTGATCTTTGGTCGTGCAAAGTACCATGCCGAGGTCGAGCGCCTGCGCGAGCTCGGCGTGCGAGTGATCCACGACGAACGCGAAACCGCCGTGGCGATGGTGCAGGCCGCGGTTTCGACCTACGAACGAAACGACATCGATGCCGAACAAATCGTGCGCGATGTGGTGGATGAAAGAGCGTGAGCCCCACGGTTTTTGATCGGTTTTCGGCAATTTTCCCTTCAGCATCCCCGCGTGGCCCTGCTTCTGGCGATCGAATCCTCCTGCGATGAAACCGCGGTCGCCATCGTGCGTGGCGAAGCGGGCGGCTGCGCAGAAATCCTCGCATCAGAAATCTCATCGCAGATCCCGTTGCATCGCGAGCATGGCGGCGTGGTGCCCGAGCTGGCCTCGCGCAACCACTCGCTGCATGTGCGCGCGCTGGTCGAAGCGGCGCTTGCCAAAGCATGCGTCGCGGTTGACGAGGTCGACGCCTTCGCTGCCACCACCGGGCCCGGCCTTGCATCGTCGTTGCTGATCGGCAGCACCGTCGCGAAGGGCATCGCCTGTGCGCTCGATCGCCCCTTTCTCGGGATCAACCACCTCGAAGGCCATCTGCTCTCACCGTTTCTCGATCACAGTTCGGTGCCGCCGCACTTGGCGCTGATTGTTTCCGGCGGTCACACGCTGTTGCTCGATGTCGAGCGCGCGGGCCATTACACGCGGCTTGGTGGTACGCGCGATGACGCGGCCGGCGAGGCTTTCGACAAAGTTGGCAAAATGCTCGGGCTGCCATACCCGGGTGGACCCGAAATCGAAAAGGAAGCGCGCGATGGCAATCCCGCGGCCTTCGATTTTCCGCGCCCCATGCTGCACGACCCGCATCTCGATTTTTCATTCTCGGGACTCAAGACCGCCGTGCTCTACACCCTCGAACGTGGCATGGGGAGTGCCACCCGCGCCGACCTTGCCGCATCATTTCAAGTGGCGGTGATCGAAATCCTCGTCGGCAAAACTTTGCGCGCCGCGCGCGAATCCGGTCGTGACGCGATCGCGTTGTCCGGCGGAGTGAGTCTCAACCGCGCTCTGCGCGAAGCCTTTGAAATCGCCTGCAAAAAGCAGGGTTTCGGGCTCTTGACCGCCGCACCGGCACTCTGTACCGACAACGCGGCAATGATTGCCTTCGCAGCGCTCTTGCGTTACTTTGAAGGGAAAACCACCAGCCTTGAAGAAGACATCCATCCCAACCTCCCGCTCGTCTAAAGCTCATGCCAAGGACCAGCCCGCCATCACCATGAAGTACCGAACATTGGTCTTCGATTTCGATGGCACCATCGCAGACACCCTCGGTGAGGCCCGCAAAATTTTCAACCAGCTCGCGCCCGACTACGGCATCCGCCAGGTCGACGATCACGAGGTCGAGAAACTCCGCCATCTTTCGCTCAAGCAATTGCTCGATCATCTCGACATCCCGAAACGCCGCTTGCCATCGCTCATCGCGCGCGGCACTTCGATCCTTCGCGGCAGCATCTCCCGCCTCGACGTCATCCAAGGCATGTCGGAGGTGCTCACCGAGCTGCGCATGCATGTCGAGTCCTTCGGCATCCTCACTTCCAACACACCGGAAAATGTCGACCTCTTCCTGCGGGGGCACGGCCTGCGCGAGATTTTCGATTTCATTTCCTCGACCTCCAATCTCACTGGTAAGGCCAAGCACCTCAAGGCGATCCGCAAGACCTTCTCGCTGCGCGCCGAGGAAATGCTCTATGTCGGCGACGAACTTCGCGATGTGAAGGCCTCGCAAAAGGCAGGCATTCCGATTGCGGCGGTCACCTGGGGGGTCAATTCACGCGAGTCGCTCGCCGCCGAGAAGCCGGATTTCATCTTCGACCAACCGAAGGATTTCATGCGCCTGCTCAAGCCGCATTGAGCGCCCCGTGTCGTGCCTGAATGATTTGACAGGCGGCAGGTCGGGCGATCAGGCTTCCCGCCATGTCCGAGGATAAATCAGCACCCGAAAAATCCGAAGCTGGGGATGAGGTCAACGATAGTGCGGCCGCTCACACCAAGCCCTCGATGCCGCCGACGATGGTGCTGGCATTCGTGATCATTGCGCTGCTCGGCGTGCTGATCGTGATGGGGCTGCGCGGTGGTTTCGGCAGCGGTTCGGCTGGCTCGTCGGATCTCACCCAACTGCAAGCCGAGGCGAATGCCATCCGTGGCCAGCTCAACCGCGAGCGCATGTCGATGGGCCTGCGTCCGCTCGAAAGCGGATCAGAGTCGGCGGAGGACATTGCCACGCGGCTCAAGAAGGATGCCGACACGATGGCGGCGCTCGCGACCAGTCTCGAATCGATGCTCGGCGAAAAGGATGCGGCGATCAGCGCGAAAAATTCCGAGCTCCTGCGCTCCGAGCAGCTGCGCCAAAGCCTTGCGGCGGAAAGCTCGCGGCTTCAGGCCGAGCTGCAGCGCGCCTTGGTTGCCAGCTCCGAAGTTGATCGGCTGCGTCGTGAGTTTGATGCGCTGAAGTCGCAACGCGACGCGTTGAGCGCGGAGCTTGCGGCAAAGGGTGGCAGCGTTTCCGCGGATGAGTTCGACGAGCTACAACGCCGTCTCGACGAAGCGCTGCGCGCGAAGGACTTTTTTGAAAACCGCGTGAAAGAGCTCGAGGCCGAGCTGGCAAAAGCGCGGCTTTTTGCGAGCTCCGAAAGCGAACTCTTGCCGGCCGCTGTCGAGTTGTTCCGCAACCTGCGCGAGTTGGAAAATCGTCCGGACTCCGACCTCACCAGCGCTTACAGCGGCTTCGGCGTGAAGCTCGGCGCGAATGTCCTGCACACGCTCACATTTCCCACCGGCTTAAGCGGCCTCACTCCGGCCGATGAGGAGATCATCGCGCGCCTTGGTGCGGAGATCCCCGATGGCGACCTGATGCTGGTGGTCGGCTACGCGTCGGAAACCGGCAATGTCGACAGCAACCGCACGCTTTCTTCGGACCGTGCCACGGCGGTTGCGCAAAAATTTTCCAGCATCAAGCGTCCAAGCCAACTGGTGCAGGCGGTCTACCTCGGCCAGACCGATCGCTTCAGCAGCCGCATCCCGGAACGCAACCAGCTTTGCGAAATTTGGCGCATCCGCAAAAAGTGAGACGCGGCCAATTTCCCTGACCCGCCATGCCTCGCCCGCAGCGTCAACCATTTCCCCCACACAAGGGCGGCCCAGCTGGGTCTCGTCCTGCGGCAAAAAATTCCGACCAAAGCCTCGGCTGGGATCCGGTTGCCGCTTGGTACGACAAGCTCGTTGGCGAAAGCGGCTCGGACTACCACCGGCATGTGATCCTCCCTGCGGCGCTGCGACTTCTCGCGCCGCAAGCGAGCGAAGCGGTGATCGATATCTGCTGCGGCCAAGGTGTGCTTGCGCCGCCATTGCTTACCGCCGGCATCGCGCGTTTTACCGGAGTCGATGCCAGCCCGCGTTTGATCGATGCCGCAAAATCCCGCCATCGCAATGAGTCGCGGGTTTCATGGATTCAGGCCGATGCCTGTAAGCCCGGCGCCTGGGCCGATGGTTCCTACGACGCAGCCTGCTGCCTGATGGCGGTGCATGATGTCGAGGACATCGGTGGTTTGTTTGCCAACATCCGCCGCGCTTTGAAAGTCGGCGGTCGGGCCGTGGCGATTCTCATGCATCCGTGTTTTCGGATCCCGCGCAAAAGCCATTGGGGTTGGGATGCGGATCAGAAAATCCAATTTCGTCGGCTTGATTCGTACGGCACACCGATCGCGATTCCCATCACCACCCATCCGGGCAAGGGCACGGGCGAGGAGACGCTCTTTCATCACCGGCCGCTTTCCGATCTGCTCAATGCGCTTGCCGGCAACGGGCTTGCGCTCGCCGCCTGCGAGGAGCTTTACAGCCACCGCCGCTCACAAGGCAGCGGGCCCTTCAGCAAGGCCGAGCACAAGGCGGCCGAGGAATTTCCGCTGTTTCTTGCGCTCAAGGCGACTCGCATGGATTAAGCGAACTACGATGATCATCGTAGTTCACCCGAGCATCGCGCGAAAGCGCGGCAGGATTTTGCTGAACAGCGAATTTTTGCCGCCACGGGAAAGCTGCATGGCGACCAGGTCGCCGGCGCTGACCGGATCAATCGGCGAGAGCGAGCTGGCTTGATACCCGGGTGCCTCGATGCGCCGCTCGACATGGGCCGATCCTGCGGCTTGGGAAATCACGACCGAGCGATCGCCTGCGCGCAAAACCAGCAATGAAATTGGTGGTGCGGCAGCATCCTCGCGCAGCTGCGCTTCGATCGTCATTCCTGCGGGCGAAACAAAGCTGAAATTTTTTGCGGTCTTTGCGCTATCGCGTTTCGCATCGCTCCATCCGGCTTGCACCGCAAGCCACGCAAGCAGCTGCAGCGCGCTGTTGCGGTGATCGGGGTGGTAGGTGATCTCCACGCGATCGATCTCGGCGATGGCACGTTGCGCGGTTGGGTCATCGAAGATGCTGGCCACGCCGAGGCGGAACTGCAAGGTGCGGGACCACGCGTGATCTTGCAGGATGAGATCGTTTTTTGAGCGAGCGGCCTCATCGATTTTTCGAAACGATTCGGCAGGGTCGGCCCACGATGAACTGTCGATGATGAGGCGGTCGATCACGCTCACCAAGCGTTCGGAAAAAATTCCGGAAAGTTCGCCCTGCCACCAGAACACCAGTGGCAGATCGGAATCGAGATGGGCGAAGACCGTGTTGCGAAAGCGGCCGGTGACCTTGCCGGTGAGGTGCAGGGCGATCTGCTCGCAGCAAACCGATCGCCTGCCGTGGTCGAGATGGCAGTGGGCAGTGACCCATGCCTGGATGCCGGGCACGGGTTGGTCGGGGTCGACCTCCACGAGGATCGCGCGGCAGGCATGCTCGCGGGTCAGGTTGCGGACGATGGCAGAGTTTTCCAGCAGGGCTCCGTGTTTTTCAGAATAGGCCACAAGATTGATCAGGGACGCATGGGTGCGCGATTCGTCCTGCGCGCGGAGTTTGTGCAGCTCGCGGTCGATGGCGTGGACCGGCACTTCGATGCCCAGCTCGGCGCAGGCCTCGGATATGGATGGATGGGAAGGCGCGCTCATGTGTTGCGAACTTGGCAAATATGGCCAGAAATTCCGACATTAGGCAAGCATCCCAGGGCAGGAACTGGCCCGCATCGGTGGTTGCCACCTTCAGGTCGAATTTTTTTGGCAAAGAATCGTGCTTGCGTGAGATCCGGCATTGGTACTGCTTTTCACCCGCTACCCATGTCCGTAAATCCGAAGCACATTGAAAAACCCCTGCTCAATGATGGTTTCCAGCTCCTGGAGTCCGAGCTTGCATTTGCCATGGAGTCATTCGGCGCGATGCTCGCCCGCCTCGGCCACCGCGACCTTGCCGGCCGCTTGCCATGGAGCGGCAAGCCGCTGACCGCCGCCGATGGAATCGATCGCGGGTTGGGTCAGGCCTACTCGATCGCGTTTCAACTTTTGAACATCGTCGAAGAACGCGTGGCGGCGCAGGTCCGGCGCTGGCGCGAAAAAGCCCATGGCCCCGCTGCGGAGAAAGGCCTCTGGCCCGACAAGCTTGCGGCGATGCGCCACATGGGGCTTGATGCGCAAGGCATTCTTGAGGTGCTGCGGCAGGTGCGGCTCGAGCCGGTGCTCACCGCCCACCCGACCGAGGCGAAACGTGAGACCGTGCGCGAACGCCATCGCGAGATTTACGACATCATGCAGGAGCGTGAAAACTCGACCTTTACCGAAAGGGAGCGCGAGCGCGGCCGCAGCGCGCTTGAGTCGAGATTGGAAACGCTGTGGCGCACCGGCGAGATCCATGTCACCCGCCCAAGCATCAATCAGGAATTGGAAAACGCGATGTTCTACCTGCGCGAAGTTTTTCCCGAAGCGGTTTCGCGCGCGCACACGCACCTTCGCGAGGCATGGGAAGAGGCGGGCTTCCCGCTCGATGATTTGGAGCACATGCCGCCGATGATCCGCTTTGGCACATGGATCGGTGGCGACCGCGACGGGCACCCGGGCGTGACGGCCGAGGTGACTTCGCACGCGCTCGCCTCGCTGCGCTTCAACGCGCTGCGCTTGTTTGCAAGGCAGCTCGAACGCCTCGCGCACAACCTGCCGCTGAGCCGTTATTTTCAACAAGTGCCACCGGCGTTGGAGGACCAGCTTGCACGCCTTGCGTCCGAGCTGGATGGACATCATGAAGATTCCGGCGTCGGTGCCTTGCAGCTTCAACATGCGGAGGAGCCGTGGCGGCTCGCCGCGCATTTGATGCGGCTCAAAGTACTAGTCTCTCGCGATCATTCGGATGCCGCTGCGATTTACCGTCACCCCGAAGACCTCGCTGCCGACATTGCGGTGCTCGAGGAAACGCTGAATGCCGCCGGTGCCGAGGCCTTGGTGCGCGATTTCATCCAGCCACTGTGCCGTCAGCTCGCGGTGTTCGGATTCCATTCGGCGATTCTTGATGTGCGGCAAAACTCCGCATTTCATCAAAAGGCGCTTGGCCAACTGCTTGCCATGGCGGGCATCGCCGATGCGGCGAATTTCGGTCAATGGTCGGAGGAAAAACGCCTCGCGTTCCTCAATGCCGAGTTGCTTTCACCTCGGCCATTTCTTGCATCGGGCATTTCCGCCGGTGCCGAAGCGGATGCGGTGCTCGACTGTTATCGCGTGCTTGTCGCGCATCGCGCGCGCTGCGGCGATGCCGGGCTTGGCGCGTTGATTGTTTCGATGACGCGTGGCACTGCCGATCTGCTCACCGTTTATTTGCTCGCACGCGAAGCGGGGCTCATGGAAATGCGGGACGATGGTTTGGCATGCCCGCTGCCGGTGGTTCCCCTGTTTGAAACCATCGACGACCTCGAGCACGCGCCCGGCATCGTCGAGGAGTTTCTTTCGCATCCGGTCACGATGCGCAGCCTGAGTGGCGGCGACTTCCAGATGATGCTGGGATACTCGGACTCCAACAAAGACTGCGGCATTCTTGCAAGCCAGTGGGCGCTGCACAAAGCACAGGTCGAGCTCTCAGCCGTGTGCGCCAAGCATGAGGTGCGCCCGGTGTTTTTCCATGGTCGTGGCGGCACGGTCGGCCGTGGTGCGGGCCCTGCGCATTGGTTCATGGAGGCATTACCGCATGGCGCGCTTGGTGGTGCCTTCCGCATGACCGAGCAGGGCGAAACCATTGCGCAAAAATACGCGCACTGCGGCTCGGCGACCTATCACACCGAGTTGCTGCTTGCCTCGGTGGCATCGGCGACCGCCAAGCACCGGCATGCGAAAACTGCGGTCGATGCCGATCCAGATTTGCTCGAGCAACTCGCTTCGTGGAGCCGCGATGCGTACAAGGATTTCTTGCACGCGCCGGGCTTCATCGATTTTTACCGCAGCGCCACACCGATCGATGCCTTGGAAAATGCGCGCATCGGATCGCGTCCCGCGCGACGCACCGGTCGCGCGACGCTCGAAGATTTGCGGGCTATCCCATGGGTGTTTTCGTGGACCCAATCACGCTTTTATCTTCCCGGCTGGTATGGTGCGGGATCGGCGCTCGAGCGCTTGCGTTTGGAAAACCCGGAGGGTTTCGCCAAGCTCTCGGGTCAGGTACAGGGCGTCCCTTTCCTGCGTTATGTGATCACCAACATCGATAGCTCGCTGGCCAGCGCCAATGAAGACATCATGCGCGCCTACGCGTCGCTGGTGCCCGATGACAAACTGCGGGACACTTTCCTTGGCATGATTCTCGATGAGTTCCGTCGCACGCATGATGCCGTGCGGGATTTGTTCCAAGGTGACTTCATCGATCGCCGTCCGCGCATGGCGCGCACCCTCGACATCCGCGAGGAGCCGCTGCGCGTGCTGCACATGCAGCAGGTCGCCTTGCTGCGCGAATGGCGCTCGCGCCTTGCGGCCGGTGATGATGCGGGCGCGGAAATGATGATCCCTGATTTGTTGGTCTCGGTGAATGCGATTTCATCCGGCCTGCGCACCACGGGTTGATGTGCGCGATGCACGTTACAACCTGCGCCACTGGTTGCCGTCCTGCATGAGCAGATCATCAGCTTCCTTCGGCCCCCAAGTGCCAGCGACAAACTCGGCCATCGGCGGCGGGTTGGATGATTGGTGCCACGCGTGTTCGATCTGATCGATGAAGCGCCATGCCTCCTCGACTTCGTCGCGTCGTGCAAAGAGCGTCGCATCGCCGGCGATCGCATCGAGCAGAAGCCGTTCGTAGGCCTCGGGGCTCGCCTTGCCGAAACTGGTGGCGTAGTGGAAATCCATTTTCACCGGTTCGAGCCGCAGGCTGTTGCCGGGGATTTTTGAAACCATGCGCAGCGAGATGCCTTCATCGGGCTGGATGCGGATGACGAGTACATTGCCGCCCGGCGTGCCGCCGCAGCTGGCGTTGAACAGCACGCATGGCGCGTCCTTGAAGTGGATGGAAATTTCCGTCGACTTCTTCGGCAGGCGCTTGCCCATGCGGATGTAGAACGGCACGCCGCTCCAGCGCCAGGTGTCGATAAGCAAACGCACCGCGACATAGGCCTCGGTCTTGGATTCCGGATTCACCCGATCCTCTTCGCGGTAGCCCGGGACCGGCACGCCATCGACATGGCCTGCGGTGTACTGCGCGCGAATGACATTGGCGGCGACTTTTTCTGGCGTGTCCCATTGGCGTAGCGAGCGAATGACCTTCACCTTTTCATCGCGCACGCCATCGGCACTGAGATCGGTCGGTGGTTCCATCGCGACGAGGCTGAGCAATTGCAGCAGGTGGTTTTGCACCATGTCGCGCAGCGCGCCGGCCGTGTCGTAGTAACCGCCGCGACCACCTTCCATACCGAGGTTTTCCGAGCAGGTGATCTGCACATGGCTGATGTGCTTGCTGTTCCAAAGGGGCTCGAAAATGGCGTTGGCAAAGCGCAGCACCATCAGGTTCTGCGCGGTTTCCTTGCCGAGATAATGGTCGATGCGATAGGTGTCGCGTTCCTCGAAGGTGGCGTTGACGACCTCATTGAGATGCCGCGCGGTGGCGAGGTCGGTGCCAAAGGGTTTTTCGACAATCACCCGTGCCCAGCAGCCGTTGGCGGCGTTGTTGAGGCCGGCATTTTTGAGGTTGATGAGAATTTCATCAAAGAACTCTGGCGCCGAGGCGATGTAAAACAAACGGTTGCCGGCACCACCGCGCACGGCATCGATGGCGGCAAGTTTTTCGGCAAGCCGGCGGTAGCCGTCGGCATCGGAAAATTCCGATTGGTGATAGCTCACTGATTCGATGAATGACGACCAGATTTGTTCATCGTGCCCGGAGCGCGAGACCTTGCGGTTCACATCGACGAGGCCCGCGCGAAACTCCGCGTCGGATTTTTCACGGCGCGCGAAGCCGATGATTTGCACGCCGGTCGGCAACTCACCATCGACGGCGAGGTTGTAAAGCGCGGGGATGAGCTTGCGGTGGGTGAGGTCGCCGGTGGCGCCGAAAATTACCACCGTGCATGGCTCCGGAGTCGAGCGGGAGACCAGGTCTTCGCGAAATGGGTTCATGGGTGTGGGAAGGCTGAAAGCGATGCGGATGCCGCCATTCGCATGCCGGGATCACGCAGGCATCGGGAATTCGCGATTGAATGCGAAGACCCGGTCGCGGAGAGCGTGGAGTTTCTGGATGTCCGAGTGATTAGAAAGTGCTTCGTGGATGAAGTCGGCGACCTTTTCGACATCGCTTTCCTTCATGCCGCGTGTGGTCACGGCGGGCGTGCCGATGCGGATGCCGCTGGGCTTCATCGGGCTGCCGGTGTCGAAGGGAATGCCGTTTTTGTTGACCGTGATGCCGGCCTCATCGAGCGCGTGCGATGCATCGGCGCCGTTGAGGTTTTTCGAACGCAGGTCGACGAGCATCACATGGTTGTCGGTGCCGCCAGAGACGATGCGGTAGCCGTGCTGCGTGAGGCGCGCGGCGATCGCTTGCGCGTTTTTCACGACTTGCTGCGAGTAGGTTTTGAATTCCGGCTTGAGTGCCTCGCCGAAGCAGATCGCCTTGGCGGCGATCACATGCATGAGCGGGCCGCCCTGCACACCGGGGAACACCTGCGCGTCGATTTTTTTCGCGAACTCTTCCTTGCAGAGAATGATGCCGCCGCGCGGGCCGCGCAGGGATTTGTGTGTGGTCGATGTCACAAAATCCGCGTGCGGCACCGGACTCGGATGCACGCCTGCGGCGACGAGGCCGGCGATGTGCGCCATATCGACGAAAAGATAAGCGCCGACCTCGCGGGCAAGCTTGCCCATGCGTTCGAAGTCGATCTCGCGCGAATAGGCCGAGGCACCGACGGTGATCAGCGCGGGCTTGAGCTCACGCGCGGTTTTTTCGAGCTCCTCGTAATTGATCCGCTCGTCTTCGGGCGAAACACCGTAGTGGGTCACATCGTAAAAACGGCCGGAGAAATTTGCCTTGTGACCGTGCGTGAGATGGCCGCCGTGCGCGAGGTCCATCGTGAAGATCTTATCGCCGGGCTTGAGCACCGAGAAATAGACTGCAGTGTTGGCTTGCGAGCCTGAGTGGGGTTGGACATTGGCGTGCTCGGCGCCGAAGAGCTCCTTGGCGCGGTCGATCGCGAGTTGCTCGACGACATCGACATGCTCGCAGCCGCCGTACCAGCGGCGGCCGGGGTAACCTTCGGCGTATTTGTTGGTGAGGATCGAGCCCTGTGCCTCCATCACGGCGGGCGAGGCAAAGTTTTCCGATGCGATCAGCTCGACATGGTTGCGCTGGCGTTTTTCCTCGGCGGTGATCGCAGTGTAAATTGCGGTGTCGCCTTGCGCGATGCTGCTGCCGGAGGATTTGCAAACGCGGGCATCGTGGCGGCCACCTTCGAAGCGGGCACCGAGGAAGGCATCGACCATCGCGATGGCGGTCGGCACATCGGTGTACTTGCCGCTGAGGCACAGGATGTTCGCATCGTTGTGCTGGCGGGTGATCAACGCCTCGTCGATCGAGCGGACATTGGCCGCGCGCACATGGCGGTGACGGTTGGCGGCGATGCTCATGCCGACGCCCGAGGTGCAGCCGAGGATGCCGAAATCGAAGGTTTCGTCGGCGACATTGCGGGCGACAACGTTGGCGTAGTCGGCATAATCGACCGAACCATTGCTGTGGGTGCCAAAATCGTGGACCTCGTGGCCGATCGATTTGAGGTGGGCAACAACGGCGTTTTTGAGGTCGAAGGCGCCGTGATCGGCTCCAATGGCAATGCGAAAAGTAGGGTGGCTCATGGCGTCGCAGGATTCAAGACTGGGGCGGGGGAATTGAAAACCGGAAAGTTTACCGAATTGGACAAATGCGACGCATGGAGGCGTTTTGACGCCTGCGTCGGCACGAAAAAATCCACCCTCCGGAAATCGAAGGGTGGATCTTTACCGATGCCATCAAACTGATGGAAAGTGTTGTAGGCGAAAGTGTCTTTGCTTGGTGGCGTGCCGCGCCTCACGCGGCGGATTGTTTTTCGGATTCGAGTGCGAGTTCGTCGAGCAGGCGTGACATGGCGTCTTCCGGGCTTGTTTGCCACTCCTCGGCCTTGGCCAGTATCAGCTCCTTGGCCTGATCGCTCAGATCGGATAAACGAATTTCGAGTGTTTTTGCCATCGTATTACTAATGAGTTAATGTAATTCATGTAACGGTAATGCGTCAATGAAAAACATGGAAAAAAAATGGCGCGGGCGCGTCGAGGGGGCATATTTCCTGCATGGCTTTGAAGGAAAATCGCTTCCGCCAATGGATGGATGAGAATAAACTCTCAGCCTCTGAGTTGGCGGGACCATTGGGAGTGAGCGTGCAGACGATTCACAATTGGAGATCCGCAGGTGTGCCGCCACGGCGTCAACCTTACATCAAGGACACGATGGCGCGTTGGCATGTCATCGCATCGCGGCCGATGAATTCGATTCTGATCACTGCCGGAGAAAAACAATTCGAGCAATGGAGTGAGGCGGCGCTCGCTTGTGGCAAAACGCTGATCAAGTGGGCGACCGAAGGACTCGACGAATTGTCCGTGCGCGGCTCCGCGCAAGCGACGGGCAAGGCGATTTCCAAAGCTGCGAAAGTACCCGCAAGGCCGGTGCCGCGACACGGCTCGCAGCCTTCGTATTGAGCGCTCGCGGCATTGCCGCGCAGCTAAGGCACAATCCGCACGCGGTCACCTTCGGAGGTCATCGAAAACAACTTCGCTGCGTTCTTGGCGGGCAAGCGGATGCATCCGTGCGAAGCGGGATAACCCGGCAAGTTGCCTTGATGCAGACCGAAGTCGGAGCCGCTGAGCCGTTGGAAAAACGGCATGCTCGAATGATAGATCGTCGAGGTCCACGAGCGATACTTGTTGCTGATCACAAACTCGCCGGTTGGCGTGCGATAACCTCTGCGACCGGTTGACACCTTGGTGGAAAAAATTTCCGCGCCCGTTGCATCGTAGACACGCGCAATTTGCTCCGCGAGGCGTATCTCCACATGGCGTTCTTCGCGATGCGGGTCCTTGCCGAGCACCAGGCGCATCATGCGCACATCGTTGCGGCGCGCGGCAAAGCTGAGCGGCCAGTACCAGGCACGGCGGGTGCGAACACTCATGTTGGCACCGGCCTCGATGAGGCACTGGGCGGTTTCGATGTTGCCTGAGTCGATCGCCATCATGAGTGGTGTTGCGCCTGTGTCGTTCAACAAGATCCAGCGCATGGCGCCTTCGCGCACGATGTTCAGAAATTCTTTGGAGACGGGAAGGGTGAAGGGGGTATTGGGGTCGGCACCCAGTCCGATGATGGTGCGCACCGTGCGGTTGCAGCCGCGGGCGATCGCCACATGGAGGGCGCGTTGGCCTTCGGGCATGATGGCATCGTGGTCGGCGCCATGCTGTAGCAGTATGGATGCGAGTTGGTCATGGCCGCCGCGCAGTGCCATCGAGAGCGGAGAGGCAAGGTAGGGGGTGCGGGTGGTGTTGGCGGATGCGCCACCCGTGAGCAGCAGGCTTGCCGTTTGATGATCGCCGCGACGGCAGGCTTCTTCGAGCGCGCGACCGGCAGGGAAACCGTAATCGAGGAAGAGTTTGACGAAATCCATCATGCCCGCACGTGCGGCGATTTCGACGAGTTTTGAGCGATTGAAATTTTCGCCAAACATGATGCCGTGGGAAAACAAAAGACGCGCCTTGCCGATGTTGTTTTGCTCGAAGGTTTTGCCAAGCCACGCATCCCAGCCACCCGGTGGCGTGGGCACATGATCGATCAATGGCTCGAAAAATCGGTTGTCCTTTTGATTGTACGCGAGCTCGAAGACCGAGGGGCCTTTGGTGCCCGAGCAGACCAGCAGCGGATCGGCGCCGATTTCCAGAAGTGATTTGAAAAGTCTCACATCGCCGAGTGAAAGAGCCTTCGAGAGCGGGCTTGTTCCCTCGCGGTTGTGAGTGTTCGGGTTTGCGCCCATGGTCACGAGGCGGGGGATCATGTCATGCCATTTTTGATCGATCGCATGATGGATGGTCGTGTTGCCGGCGATATCGTGAGCGGTGGGATCGGCGCCAATTTCGAGCAAGGACTCGACCAAGGCACGTTTGCCTGTGGTCATCGCCACATGCAGCAGCGGGTTGCCTTGCAGATCCTTGAGGTTGGGGTTCGTTCCAGAGCGCAGGATGCTGGCGATAATGGCTTCGTGCCCGTGGCGGATGGCCCAAATGATAACCGCTTCGCCATCCGGCATTTCACCGTTTGGATCCGCGCCGGCGGCAAGCAGGAGGTTGAGCGGGTCAACTTGTTCCGTCGCGGCGGCGATGCCGAGGATGTGGCCGCGTTCGCCGATTTTTGCGCTGGGGTCGGCGCCCGCATTGAGCAGCATGATCATGCTGTCGGCATCGCGGTTTTTCACCGCGCTCGCCAGTGGGGGCGCGCCTGAGACCTTTGGGGAATTGCCGGACACGCCGCTTTCAAGCAGCCGCGCGGAGGTCTTGTGGTCGCGGTTGGCGACTGCCTGGTGCAGGGCTTCGTCTGTGGCCTCGATGCCGGAGGCCTTGAGCTCGCGCAAGGCTTGGGCCTGACGCGACTCGCAGGCGACCAGCGCGAAAAATCCGGCTGCCAGCCCGAATTTTTGAAATGCGCTCAAGCCGATTTCGTACACCGTGGCGTGAATTTTATGAGCACCTGCTGGCATGGCAAGATTGTCCGTGAAATTTGATGAAAAATCACCCGGCGCGGGATTTAATCCATCTTTCCGATGCTGGACAAATGGCGGTGGGTCTGGCAAGCATCCGCGCCGATGTCTGAATTGCCGAAAGCCTATGAACCGGGTGCGGTCGAAGCCAGGTGGTATGCCGCCTGGCTCGAGGGTAAATGTTTCGAAGCCAATCCGGCTTCGGCGAGGGATGCCTACTCGATCGTCATCCCGCCGCCGAATGTCACCGGGATTTTGCACCTCGGCCATGTACTCAACAACGCGCTGCAGGATATCCTCGCGCGGCGGGCTCGCCAAAAGGGCAAGGAAGTCCTGTGGCTGCCGGGCACCGACCATGCCGGCATTGCGACGCAGGCCAAGGTCGAGCGCGAGCTGCGCGAAAAGGAAGGGCTTGGCCGCCGCGACCTCGGCCGCGAAGAGTTCCTCAAACGCGTTTGGGATTTCAAAAACAAACACGGCGACATCATCATCAAGCAACTCAAGCGCCTCGGCTGTTCCTGCGATTGGAGTCGCGAGCGCTTCACGATGGACGAGGCCTACACGAAATGGGTCAGCCATGTGTTCGTCGAACTCTTCAAGGAAGGCCTCATTTATCGCGGCAAGCGGATGGTCAACTGGTGCCCGGTGTCGCTGACCGCGCTATCCGACGAGGAGGTCATCATGACCCCGCAGCGGTCGAAACTTTATTTCATGAAATATGCGCTGGCCGATGCGCCGGGCGAGTATTTGGAAATTTCCACCACGCGCCCCGAAACGCTGATGGGCGATGTTGCGGTGGCAGTGAACCCGAAGGATCTGCGCTTTGCCAAACACATTGGGCGCAAGGTGCTGAGGCCGTTTCCGCAGGCGGAAATCCCGATCATCGCCGACGAGCATGTCGACATCGAGTTCGGCACCGGTGCGCTCAAAATTACACCCGCGCACGACAAGGCCGACTTCGAAATCGGCAATCGGCACGGGCTCGAGATCATCGATGTGCTCACGCCCGACGGTCGCATCGATTGCCCGGAGTGCCCTGAGCTTCACGGACTCGATCGCTTCCTGGCGCGCAAAAAAGCCGCAGCCATGCTCGAGGAAATGGGGCTCTTGCTCAAGGTCGAGGAGTACGAAAACAATGTCGGATTTTCCGAGCGCGCGCATGTGCCGGTCGAGCCGCGCATTTCGATGCAGTGGTTCCTCAAGTACCCCTGCGTCAAGGAGGCCGCCGACGCGGTGGCCAACGGCGACATCAAGTTCCGCCCCGAGCGCTGGGCAAAGACCTACGCGCATTGGATGGAAAATTTGCAGGACTGGTGCATCAGCCGCCAGCTGTGGTGGGGTCATCAAATCCCCGTGTGGTACCGCAAGGACAAGCTCGAGGCCCTCAAAAATGCCGAGTCGCTCGACATGGCCGACCTCAGCGCTGGCGACATCCATGTCGGCATCGAGCCACCCGCCGATGCGGCCAACTGGACGCGCGACGAGGACGTCATGGACACTTGGTTCTCGTCGTGGCTGTGGCCGTTTGCGACGATGAGTGATGTCGGGGAAAACAGCCCGACGCTTGCAAAATTTTATCCTACTACGGATCTAGTAACTGGACCTGACATCCTTTTCTTCTGGGTCGCGCGCATGATCATGGCCGGCTTCCGCTTCGAAGGGAAAATCCCTTTCGGCAATGTGTTTTTCACCTCGATCATCCGCGACCTGCAGGGCCGCAAGATGAGCAAGTCGCTGGGCAATTCGCCCGATCCGATCGATTTGATGGAAAAATACGGCGCCGACGGCCTGCGCTTCGGGCTTTTGCGCATCGCGCCGGTAGGTGCCGACCTTCGCTTCGACGAAAGCGCGGTCGAAGAAGGTCGTAATTTTGCCAACAAACTCTACAATGCCTGCCGTTTCCGCCAGATGGCGGGCAGCGACCGCGGCGATGACATTGCGGACACGGCCGGGCTGCCGCCCTACCACCTCAATGTCATGTCGAGGCTCGATGAGCTGGCGGCCGATCTTGAGGAAGCTTATGCCGATTACCGTTTCGGTGAAATTGCGCAACGGCTTTACGAATTCCTTTGGAATGACTTCTGCGACAAATTCCTCGAAGCCGTGAAGCTCGACCTTCGCGAGTCCGCCACGCCCGCGGCACGCGCGATGACGCTTGCGACCTTCGATGCGGTAATGAGCCGTTACCTGCAGTTGCTGAGCCCGTACATGCCGCACATTGCCGAGGAGCTTTCGGCGAGAATGGGCTATGTGGCCGAGGGCGAATTCCTGATGATGAAACTTTTGCCCGGTGCGCCGCTTGTTTCCGGCGATTCCAAGGCCGCGCGCGATCAGGCGGCGGCGATCTACGAAGCGGCCGGGCGCATGCGCAACCTGAAGGCCGAATACCAGGTCGCAAGCCGCAAGGATGTGCGCTTCGTGGTGCGCGGCGCTCCCGCATGGCTGGCGGCAGAAACCCAGGTCCTCGCGCTGCTTGCAGGTGCCGGCGGGATCGAAATTGACGCCGCCTACGAGGCTCCCAAGGGTACACCCGCAGCGATCACGCCGGTCGGCGAGGTCTACATGCCGCTCGAGGGCCTAATCGATGTCGAGGCCGAACGCGCAAGGATTTCCAAGGAAATCGAGCGCGTCCGCGTGGAGGTCAAAAAATCCGAAGGCAAACTCGGCAACGCCTCGTTTGTCGACCGCGCGCCCGCCGAGGTGGTCGAGCAGGAAAAGGCGCGGCTTGAGGACTGGCGCCGCAAGCTCGAGCAACTCGGCGAGATGTTGGCGGCCCTCGCATGATCGCTTGCATCCTGCGGCCGTTTTCCTAGTCTTGTTTCGATCGAGGGAGCACAAATGATTCGGATCAGCCGCATAGATGGAATAGATGAGGACTCGCTTGCTTTGCTCGAAGCGGCGGGTTTTCAAAATGTGGCCTCGCTTGCCCGGATCACCCCCATCGCGTTGCAGCAGGAATTGAGCGGCGCCAACCGGCTTTTGCGCATCGTTGCATCGGTACCCGAGCCATCGATCTTGCGGCAATGGATTGATAGGGCGCGCGAGCTTTCCGGTGTTGGCGAAATGGTGCCCGAAGGCATCACCTCTGATGCAATAGAAGGCAGGCCCGCTGTTCTGGAGGTGCTTGAGTCCGCGCCGGTAGCGGTTCCTCTGCCGGTGCGTATGCTGGTTGAAAAAAATTTGGGGGTTGATGATGTGCCTTCAGCGATCCCTCTGGATAAAACCACATGCTATCTGGACACGAAAATCGCTACCTTCACCGAAGTCGCGCCGGCCAATCCCACCGTCGCCAGCGAGTTTGTAAAGCTTTCAAAACCCGGCGGCGCAAGGTTTGAAATCGACGCGTCGCGCCTCCGCTCGACAGAGGACTATGCGGATCCCTCAGCGCCCGCGGTTGAATCGCTGCCCGACGATGTCGATCGCCTTGTGCTGCTCCGATCACCGCGCAAGGAAACCAACAAGGGTCGCAATCCCGAATCCCGCAGGTATGTGCGCGGTATTTTGCACACGAACCCTGTACGCATTTATTGCGGCGCATTGGTTACGTTGTTGATGATGCTGATCATCCCCTTGGCGACTGCCGCCACCTTTCTTTTGCTGGTTTCTTCCTATCAGCCAAAAATCTTCCCCTGGGCGCCCTCTTGGTTGATAGCGCTACCGATCGCGCTGCCGATCTTGGGTTTGTTTTATGCGGTGCTTGCTAACAACTCCAGTTGCCGAGTTTGCTGCCAAAAACTATTTATCCCCAAACCTCACCTGAAAAACTCGCGCGCCCATCATGTGAAAGTGCTTGGCTACATCTTACCGCTTTGTGCCCACATCATCCTGTTTCGCTGGTTCCGCTGCACCCATTGCGGCACGCCGATCCGCCTCAAGGAATAGCTCAACTCCAGCGGTTTTTCCCCTAATGTGGACGCTTAGGTCAGTTGTTTTCATCGCCGTGCTCGCGCTGTGCTCGTGCGGCGTGCAGAAGCAGGATGAAAAAAAATCTGAAGCCTCGCCCTTTGGCGCGAGCGGGATCCCGCCGCAACTGCTCGCAAAGCAGAACAATGCCGGCGGCGCGCCGGTGGTCCCCGGAGGCAACACCGCGCCAGCCGTGCCGACATCGGGCATCACACCCGAAAGCGAAATAGTTTTCACCAACCCCGATGATCCCGACGCGGAGATTCCCGAGCTTTCCAAGCTGCTTGCCGAGTCACCAAAACGCCGCGGGCCATGGGAGGTCAGCGAAAGCATCGCCAAACGCCGTGCGCTGCGCGAAGGTAAGCCCTTGCTGGTCTGGTTCACCGACTCGGCCCAAAGCCCGATGTGCAAGGCCTTGTCGCAGGAACTTTTTTCCACGCCCGATTTCGAAAAGTGGGCCGGCGAAAAATTGGTGCGCCTGCGCGTCGATGCGAATGTCAAAATCGAGGATGAAAGCCTCGGCCTCGACGAGAAGGAAACGATGCGCGTCGACATGCAAAACCATGTGGCGAAGTTAAAAAAACAGTATCGCGTGTTGGGCCACCCTTCAGTGCTGATGCTCGGGCCGGGCGGCGAAATCATCGGCCGCTACCGCGGCTACAAGCGCGGTGAGGCGGATTACCTATGGGGCCAGATCAAGCATGCCGAGGCGGTCGCCACCGACACGCGACGCCAGTGGCGCGCGGACCTTGAGGCCAAGGGCTATCGCGAATGGAAAGACCGCAGCGGCCGCAGCGTGTTCGCCAAACTTACCGGATACGCAAATGGCAACCTCACGCTCATCGAGCCCGATGGCACCCGCTCGCGAACCCGCGAAGACCGGCTCTCCGACAGCGACCGCACATGGATCGCCGATCAAAAGAAATTGCGCGGAATGTAACGCCGCGCGCTATCTCAATCTTCGAAGTAGGTATAGCCTGCCAATCCTTCGCGGTAGAGGTCGAGGATTTCGCGACGCTCCTTGGGTGAGATGCGACCATCGTTGACGGCCTTTTCGGCAAAGCTTCTGAAGCGCGAGACGAGCTCCTTCGGGTCGTATTCGACATAGCTCAGCACATCGGCGACTGTGTCGCCCTCGACCTCGTGGGTGTAGACCGGCTTGCCTTTTTCCAAGTGCACGCCGACGACATTGGTGTCGCCAAGAAGGTTATGAAGGTCGCCGAGGGTTTCCTGATAAGCGCCGACGAGGAAGACCGCGACATAATAGGTTTCGTCGGGCCTGATCTCATGCAGTGGCAAAATTTTCGCGACATCTTCCTTGTCGATGAAGCGGTCGATCTTGCCGTCGCAGTCGCAGGTGATGTCGGCGAGCACCGCGCGCTGGCGGGGTTTCTCGTCGAGGCGGTGGATTGGCATCACGGGGAAGAGTTGGTCGATCGCCCATGAATCCGGCAGCGATTGGAACAGCGAGAAATTGCCGTAGTAGAAATCGACGAGTGTCGATGAAAGTTCGCGCAGGTCCTCGGGGATGTCGTCGAGTTGCGCGATGAGGTTGGAGATGCGGGTGAGGATGTGCCAGAACCATGCCTCGGCGAGGCCGCGCTCGCGCAGCGTGGCGTTGCCATAGAAAAATTGCGCGCGGACTTGGTCGCGGTAGTAAACCGCATCGTTGAAGCACTCTTGGAGGTTTTTTTTGCTCAGCGTTTTGTTGGCGTCGATCAGGTTGAGCAAATTTTGCGGCGCGTTTTCCGGCACCGGTGGTGCCTCGTCGCTGGTTTGCGCGCTGGTGACATCGAGGATGTTGAAGACCAGCACCGAGTAGTAGGAAACCACCGCGCGGCCCGACTCCGACACAAGGCAGGGGTGTGTGACGGCGGCCTTGTCGCAAATTTGCGAAACCACCTCGACGATGTCGGTGCAGTACTCGGCGACCGAGTAATTGCAGGATGAATGGAAATTCGTGTGCGAGCCATCGTAGTCGACCGCCATGCCGCCGCCGATGTCGAGCACGCCCATCGGCGCTCCTTCCTTGACGAGGTCGCAGTACATGCGCACTGCTTCGGTCGCGCCCTCGCGAATGGCGGCGATGTTTGGGATCTGCGAACCCTGATGGTAGTGCAGCATCTTGAGGCAGCCGAGGTAACCGGTGGCCTTGAGGTGATCGACGACGTGGATCACCTGCGCGGCATTGAGGCCGAAGACAGATTTGTCGCCGGCGCTTTCCTGCCAGTGGCCGGAACCGCGGGTCGAGAGGCGCACGCGCACGCCGAGGTTTGGCAGCACGCCGATTTTGCGCGAGCGTTCAAGGATCAGCTCCAGTTCGCTGGGCATCTCGAGCACGAGCATGATCTTGAGGCCCATCTTCTGCGAGTGCAGCGCGAGGTCGATGAACTCCTCGTCCTTGTAGCCATTGCAAATGATGAACGCCTCGGGGTCATTCATGTGGGCAAGCGCGGCGATCAGCTCCGGCTTGGATCCGGCTTCGAGGCCATAGTGGTATTTTTTTCCGAACTCGGCGATTTCTTCGATGACCTGCCGCTGTTGGTTTACCTTGATTGGATAAACGCCGCGATATTCGCCGCGATAGCCGCTGTCCTTGATTGCCTTGCGGAAGGATTCGTTGATCTCGGTGATGCGAGAGTGGAGCAGGTCGCGAAAACGCAGCAGCACGGGTACGCGCGTGCCGCGGTCGTGAAGGCCTTCGATGATGTCGTGCAGGGAAACTTCCTTGCAGGCCTGATCGTCCTCGAGCTTGACCGTGACATGGCCCTTGCGGTTGACGCCGAAAAATCCGTGTCCCCATGATTCGATGCCATAGAGCTCCGCCGATTGTTGCGGCGACCATGCGTTGGCGGATTCGCGCCGGCTGGATTTGGCGGATGCGGTTGAGATGGCGGGTGGAGTCATGGGAGGGAAAGTTTCGGCGATTCGGATTCAGTTTTCAAGGCAAGTCGATTGCGCTGCGTGGGGGAGGCGAATGCGGCGGCGCGCGGAGCGTGGAGTGCTTCAGCGGGATTTCCAATCTGGAAACTCCGATTGAAGTTGGCTGCGGTATTTTTCCGCCTGAGCGTTGTCGCCTTGTTCGGCGAGCGCCTTGATGAGTCCGGCGAGCGCCTTGGGCTTGAGTTCGCGGTCTTCGTGGAAGTTGACGACGATGAGGTACTCGGCGGCTGCTTTGCGCGGGGCTTTCGCCTTCATTTCGAGGTCGCCGCGCAGGATGCGTAGTCCGGCGCTGGTGCGGCCTTGCGGTTGGAGCTTCATTGCCTCATCTGCGGCCTCGCGGGCATCGGAGGATCGGTCGAGCAGGAAAAGCGCGCGGCCGCGGTCGAGCAGCGAGTCGGCCTTCCAAGTCGGGTTGTCTTCGATCGCAAGCGCGTTGTCGGCAGCGGTCAGCGCGCCTTTGGGGTCTTTGGTTTCGAGTCTTGCCTTGGCGAGGTAGCGCCAGACTTCCTTGGGCGACGAGCGTGGATCATCGGGCGATGCGATGAGCGAGAGGCATTGGGCGGCGAGTTTGAAATCGCCGGAGTTGTAGGCCTGGATGCCGCACCACTGGAGTGTTTGGACTGGAATGTCGGAGGCAAAATCATTTTTGATCGCGAGTTGGATTTCGGCAGCGAGCTTCGGTGCGTCTTGTGCCGCGAAGTAACCCAGCGCGAGGAGGATGCCGGCGTGTTTGGTGTAGGCATCGGGGCGCAGGGTGCGTGCGGCTTCGAGGTGCTTCACCGACTCGCTGGCCTTGTTGCTTTTGACGAGCCCCCAACCGATCCAATAGCTCGCCTCGGAGCGCAGGTTGGCGCTGAGGTCGGAGACATTTTTCAAAAGGCCTTGATAGCGGTTCGTCATTTCCGCGATGTTGTTTTCCTTGCGGCTCAGGCGCGCCGATTCGAGCCACGCGAGCGACACCAAATCTTTCGGTGTCGATGGGTTGGCGATGAGTTGGTCGTAATCGGCGAGTGCTTTGCGCGGCTCGGAGAGTTCGGCGTTGGCCGACGCGCGTTTGGCGATCGCCGAAGCACTGCGCGAATCATTCGGAAAGCGCGAGATGAATTCGTCGAATGAGCGAACAGCGCCCGAGTGGTCGCCGGCTTCGGCAAGGCACCATGCGCGTTGATAGAGAAATCCGGGCAGGTTTTTTTCGCTGAGGAGGGAGGCGTCGACCTGCGAATAGATCTTCGCGGCCTTAGTGGTTTCCTTTTTGGAAAACAGCGCCTCGGCCTTCATCATCATGGCCGTGTGGATGCGCGTGTCCTTGGGGTGGGATTTTTTGTAAAGTTGCAGAAACGCGTCGACCTGTTCCGGCACGAATTGTCCTTCGACTTGGAAGAAGCAGAGCAGGCGGCGGTAGGCGGCGTCGAAGCCGAGTTCGCCGTTGGCATTGGCGAGCCGCTCGACTTCGCGGAACATCGGCAGCGCTTCGGCGTAAGACTTCAAGCGCATCAGCGCGCGGGCGGCGATCATCAGGCGCGCGCCTTCCTTTTCGCCGGTGGCTTTCGATTCGCTGCTGCGGAAAATCCGTACGACCTCGCGGTAGTCCTTGCGCTCGAAGGCATTGCCCATCAGCACGGTCTGCGCCTCGGCGCGGTACTCCTCCATGCCCGGCGTTTTCATGACAAGGAAAAGGTAGCGATCGGAGTCGGCGGAGCGGCCGAGTTTGGCCGTGGCAAGCGCGGCGGCGAGTGCAGCTTCGCCGCGGATTTTTGGCGGCGCGTCGGTGGCGAGCACTTCCTCGAAAAGAACCAAGGCCTCTTGGAATTTCCCGTCGGCGGCGCTGAGTTGGCCGAGTGCGGTTTTTGCCTGCGGTGCGAAGTAGCTGCCGGCGGGATCTTCGATGACCTTGCGCAGCGAGCCGATGGCTTCACGTTCACGGCCAAGCATGCGGTAGCAATTGCCGGCAAGGTAGTAGCCTCGCGGGCGCTCCTCGGCTTTTTCGGTGTTGGCCGCGTAGCGTTCAAACATCGGCGCGGCAAAGGCGTACTCGCCGCGATTGTAATGGTCGGCCGCCATGGTGTAGGCCGCAGCCGCGACCCATTTGCCTTTGCCATAGCGGTTGATCAGCGTGCTGAAGCAACGCCTCGCGTCATCGATCATGCCCGATTGGTAATGGCTGTTGCCGAGATACCACCACGCTTGCTCGGCCTTCGGGTTGTCGGAAAACAGGTTGAGGTAATCGGTGAAGATCATTGCCGCGCGCTGGTAGTACTCGGTGCGATTGGCGAGATCGGTCGCGGATTGCGCCGAGTCGTAAATGTTTTTCCCGCGAAGAAACAAATCGTTGGACGAATCGCCGGCCAGCACCGGATCGACCGCTTGGGCCTGGGGTACCTGGGCGATCGCGGCGGCGCTCAGCGCGAGGGTGAGAACAATCGGGCGGGTCAGCATGGGAATGGCGGAAATCTGCGGGATCATTGCTTCTTGGCGGGTGCCTGGGTCGCAAAGGAAATGTTCCAGATGCCGGCTTTCTGGCAGGTGTCGATCACCTCGACAATGCGCTGGTAGTCGACCTTGCCATCGCCGCGGATCCGCACCGGTTGGTTCTCAAATTGCTTGGCGATTGCCGCAAGTTTTTCATGCAGCTTTGGCAGATCCATGTCCGAGCCCTCGACGCGGATCACGCGGTCGGGCAGCACATTGATGATGATTTCGCCGCGCTGGCGTTCCGGGTCGGCCCCTTCCTGCGCGGTGGGCACCGAGACATTGAGTTCGGTCTCCGAGCGACTGAACTGCCAACCGATGATGAAGAAGCTCAGCAACAACAACAGGATGTCGATCATCGGCGCCAGTTGCATGGCGATCGGCGGCGGCTGACGGTTGGAAAATTTCATCCGCGCGGTGGATTAGATGCCTTGCAGGTCGCGGCGCTTGGCAGAAACCGGAAGTTCGGCGTTTTTCTCGTCGTTTTGTTGGGCGTGGAGCAGCGCGATAAAGTGCGTCGCCGCCGACTCGAGTTCCGATATGCAGTTGTGCACACGGCCGCGGAAGAACGAGTAAAAGACCAGCGCCACGAGGCTGATCCCGAGACCGCCGGCTGTCGCGATGAGTGCCTCGGAGACCCCCGCTGCGAGGCCCATTTCCCGCACGCCTTGCACGCCGCCGGTGGAAATCTCGATGAAGGCTTTGATCATGCCGATGACGGTTCCGAGCAGCCCGACCATCGGAGCGATCGCACCGATATCGGAGAGGTAGGTGATGCGCGAGGTCAGCAGCCCGGCTTGGCGCGAGCCTTCGGTTTGCGCGACTTCGCGCACATTTTCAAATGGCATGCCGGGATTGCCATGCATGAACTCGAGGGTGTTTTGCACGATGCGCGCCATGCATTCATTGCGGCGGTGGGTTTGGCCGACAAGGCCGACGTAGTCGCGTTTGGCGATCATCGATTCGACCGTGGCCATGAAGCGCTCGCTGACAATCGCGTTGCGACGAATGGAGAGAAAATACAGCAGGATCAGCACCACCGTGATGATCGACAACAAACCGAGCGGAAACATCATGAGCCCGCCCTTCGCGAGGATCTCGAGAAAATCCATTTGTTTCACCGGTGCCGCAGCGGCCTTGGCGGTTTCGCCGTGGGCCAACGTTGAGGTGAGCAAAAATCCCGCAGCATATTGGATGGCGCGCTTCATGAGTGTGACGGATTGTAATCGGAGCGCCGCTCAAGGCAAGCCCGCCGAATAGCGGCTCCGCGCAGAAGTTTAGCCTGTTTTTTACCGAACCGTGTACGCATGTGGCCGGATTTTTTCTTGATGCTCGCAACGCCCGCTCCCACTCTCCCGGCGACCAACCACATGGGCGTCATGGAATCCGGTGAGAACCCGGAGCAGTCGCGCTGCGGTATCCGGATACGAGTCCCCACCATGTCAATCGTCCGCAAGGGCGGTGAAGACGGGGATGAGGCATGAAGCCGGGAGCCCGAATACTTGCGCCCTTGTAGCTCGTCAACCGCCCGTCGCCACAGCGGCGCGCGGATTCAGTGGTCCCCCGCGAAAGGGGATCGACGAGAGAAGGCCGCAGGAATTTTTTCCCGCGCGGCCCTCTCTTCGTGCGCAAACATAGCAAACATAGAAGAGAAAAAATGATACCAACTGCCATCCGGCGGAGCCTGCTCCGACCGGTCCTCGCAGGCTTTTGCCTGCTTCCCGTCCAATCGGCATTTGCCGAAACACCCAACCAAGAAAAAACCGAACTCGATCCGCTCATCGTCTCGGCCCTGCGTGTCCCGCGCGAGGCCTCGACGGTGACCTCAAGCGTCACCAGCCTCGATCCCGAGCAACTCGAAACCAGCGGCATCTTGCAGCTTCGCGACGCGCTCAACGCAGCGCCCGGCGTGATCTC
>Ga0208481_1000081_pt1 | contig 27719 bp, 19 predicted proteins | sample LakMenEpi02Jun10_FD_150662 | JGI IMG/M metagenome (GOLD analysis project Ga0208481, IMG submission 150662) | Freshwater microbial communities from Lake Mendota, WI - 02JUN2010 deep hole epilimnion (SPAdes) | ecosystem: Environmental > Aquatic > Freshwater > Lake > Epilimnion/Euphotic zone ... | reverse complement strand
AGCCCCTTCTTGAGGTGGCGCGGTCTCGATGAGACCGCATATTCAAAGTAGCTGGGAGCGTGGACAAATTCTTTGAGTGAATCGATGAAATGCGTTGATGTGAGACTGAGGGGATTGATCTCAAATGAAACATTTTCTATCAGCTAATAATTCCAACAAACTCTCCGACCACATGAAGTCCATTTAGAGTGTCGGGATTGAGCGTTATAGGTTTGAAATTATGATCCATTGAATCAGGGCGGAGTTGGATACTGCAATGTAACCAAGAATCTTCCCTCACGGCCTTCTCGCTTTGATAGATTTTCACCGTGTATTGCCCGCCTGTCTCCGGGTCCTGGATGTCCCGACTCTGAACGATGACCACTTTGCCATTCCTTGATCCATCAGATGGTTCGCGGAAGAGGCACCAGGAGCCGTTTGGGATACGTCGGTTCATGGACTCACCAACGACTTGGGCGATAAAAAATCCAGTTTTTGCAGTGAAGTGGTCAGGAAGTTCGGCGTATTGGCAATCCTGAAGCCATTGTTCCTCGCTGAAGTCTCCAGCCGCAACTTTGACATCAAAGATGGGAACGGCGTTCGGGTAATCGGCTGCCTCTTTGGGCGTCAGGATGCGGAATGGGTAGGCGGGTGGAGCTTTTGGGGTTTCAGGATCTTCAAATTCCGGCAGCAGTGCACCAACTCCCTGTGTTTGTATATATAGGTTGGTCTCGGGATCGGTGGAATATACGTAGCAACCCTTGATGCCGCGCGTCATCAAGGTGCGGTAGGTGTTTTTAATGATGAGGTCGGCTTTGGTTGTGGCGTGCGCTCGACTTGTCTTGAGTAGGCCTTTGTATCCCTTGATGGAGGAATCCCCACTTGAGCGTTTCGCGGCATCAGTCACTACCTTGCCATTGCGGACGACCAGATCGGGTCCGATGATCACGCCGACGTAGTCGAGCTCCAACCCTTGGCATGTGTGGATGCAGCCGATCTCGCGGACTGAGTCGGGTTTCAGAATCCAGAGGGCTCCGTCTTCGTTGAGGTTCCATTTCGCTTTGAAGGCTCCGCCGTCTAGCACGATGTCGTATCCTGAGGGGTCGTTTTTCTTCGTAATCCAGTCCCAGCAATAACCGGCGACCATGCGGGCGCGGTTGCTCACGCGGTTGCGCCGCTCGATGAGGTCCTTGAGTTCGTTTGCGGTGGTGCAGACCTTGAATTCGTAATTCGAGCCTTCAAGCGTGGTGTTGGCCGTTTCACGGACCTGCAGGACCCGATCCACCCAGGCGAGGTAGCCATCCGAGCCATTGCACCGGAACTGGGAAACAAGATCCATTTCCGTGACGGTGGCACCGAGAGATTCCGCCCATTCGCGGATCTGGGATTGCTCCCCGATGTCTTTCCAATGAATGCGCTGGTCCTCATCGAGGAAAAAGACGGTGAAGGTGGAGGCATCAATGAGCTCCTTAATCTGGTTCTCGCCGAGATTGCTGAAGAGGCCGGATTTCTCGTTGAGGCGATGGGCTTCATCGACGATGAGCCCACCGAAGCTGTTGGCGGGTGTATCGGTGAAGGCCCCGGAGCCGACGAAAAGATTGGAGATGCGAGATTTTTTCAGGGTGCGGGTTAGCTTTGCCTCGTAGACGGCGCGCGGTGCGCTGTTCTTGGTGACGTATTTTGTCGCGAGATCGCGGTTGGTGAGCTCGACGAGGAGATTAATGGCGACCACGGTTTTTCCCGTGCCAGGGCCACCGTTGACGATGAGTACGTTCTTGTTTTCCGGGGTGGAGGCGGTGGCGAGAGCGAGGGCGGTTTCGTAGACAAGTTTCTGTTCGTCGATGAGGTAGAACTCGCGGTTGCCTTGAATCATCGACGCGAGGTGATCGGCTAGGCTTTTGGATGGGCGGATCCTACCATCGCGTATGCGATACATGGTTTCGCCCTTGTCGCCGTATTTCACGTGGGCCTTGATGAAGGCGCGAAGCTTTAGTGCGTCGTCTTTCAGAAAGGCCGGTGCGGCCTTGGTGTACTCAGCGTAGAACGGCGCGTGGATGACGGAACTAGATTCGCAGTTGTGCAGGTACGCGCAGGGGCGAAGGTGGATGGGATCGAGGCGGACGGTTTCATTGAAGTCTTCGATGAGCATGGCGTAGGACCACGCTTGATAAGATGGGTGACTCACTTCTCGCTCTCTACCGCCGACAAAGGTACTGACGATCGCGTCCTTGCGAGTGGCCGCGGCTTTTTGCCACTGCTTGAGTTCGACGATGACCGCGGTGCGCTGCCGGTCGTGGTTGGTGCCGGTGAGGATCATGTCGATCCGCTTGCCGGTCTGCGGGATGTTGTATTCGATTGCGACGCCGGTGTCCTGGGGTATGTCTGGATCATCGAGAACCCTGTCCATGTACGGCAGGGAATTCCGCCATGCGGTAAGCTCGCTATCACCCACCGAGCTACCGAGTACGCCTTTGAACGAGGCGAGGATCTTCTCCTCGATCCGGTTGGAGAGGATGTCGGCCTTGAACTCAGTTTTGGTGGCGAGGTAAACGATCATTTCATCCGTTTCGGCTGAATTGGTTACACTTAATAGAAGAAAAGAAGGTCGTAAGGTCTGAAAGTCGAAGGCAGTTGAAATAACGTAGATTCATTGGCGAATCAAAACTTGGAGCAGGATGCTCCAAGGACGGCCTGGGACAGGATGTCCCAGCTACGATGAAGAGGTCATCGATTGCTTCCGACTTTTGATTTTTCATTTCCTATTGTATCCGTCGGGGTGGGACATTTGTTGGTACATCTCAGAAATTTTCATAAAAAATGCCAATCAGCAAGTCGGTTGGCATTGCGTTGACTTTTTAACCACGGAGATGGCTTTGCCTCAAGCGGTAAAACATAGGCGCTTGGCTCACTCATCCAATTGGCCATTTGCTTTCATTCGCGTGCATTCGCGGTTCAAAAAAGGATCGGCGCCGCAGGGCCGCGTCGCCCTACCTGGAAATAGCGGACCTTTCGGAGAAAGTTCCCTGCCTATTTTATGCCCTCCGGGCGATCAAATGAAGAGGCGCGAAGCGCGCCTGACTGGATTGACTCCGGCGTCCATCCCAGTTTGCGCCCTCCGGGCGATCAAATGAAGAGGCGCGAAGCGCGCCTGACTGGATTCGAACCAGTGACCGTCCGCTTAGAAGGCGGATGCTCTATCCAACTGAGCTACAGGCGCTGCTGGGGGGATTGTTAGCAGTGGTGAGGGGGGATGTCAAAATCAGGTTCCGATGCAGTGGATGATTGGTTTTTGGCTTTCAGAGCTGGGCTTTGCGGATTATTTTGGGTCATGCGCACGGCGGTTTACGCGGGATCCTTTGATCCACCTACGAATGGTCATCTCTGGATGATTGAGCAGGGCTTGGCGATGTTTGATCGCTTGATTGTGGCGATCGGGACCAACACGGCGAAGCATTATTCGTTCAGCGTTGAGGAGCGGCTCGAATTGCTCAAAGCGTCGACGCGTGAGAGCGAGCGTTTGAGTATCACGCATTTCGACAATCGCTATCTCGTCGACTATGCGCGTGAGGTTGGCGCGAAGTATGTGTTGCGGGGGATCCGTTCGCCGCATGATTACGAGTACGAGCGGGTGATGCGTCAGATCAATTCCGACATGGCGCCGGAGATCACAACGGTGTTTCTGATGCCGCCGCGCGACATTGCGGAAGTTTCCTCGAACATGATCAAGGGACTGATCGGTCCTGCGGGATGGGAGGAAACGGTCGGACGATATGTGCCGCGGCCGGTGTTTGAGAGTTTGGCCAAACATGGTGCTGGCAAGTTTGGGGGCTGATGTGATTGGGCAATCGTCTTGTCAGCCCGGAGGAATTTGATTGAATCCGGACATGACCAAAAGTGATCGCGAGTTTTTGTTCCGTTTGCTGGAAACGCCGAGCCCGACGGGTTTTGAAATGCCGGGTCAGCGGGTGTGGGCGGATTGGATCAAGGGTCATGCGCAAAGCGTCGAGTGCGACGCGTACGGATCGACTTGGGCGAAGCTTGCGGGCAAGTCATCGAGGGTCGTGATGCTCGAGGCGCATGCCGATGAGATCGGATACATGGTCAAGCACATCGACGATCGTGGGTATTTGCGCTTGGATCGAGTCGGTGGATCGGATGCCGCGACGGCGCGGGGCAGGCGGATCAACATTTTGGGCGACAAAGGTGAGGTGCCGGGGATCATTGGCAACACGGCGATTCATTTGCGGCGTGACGATCATGGGTCGGAGAAGGCCCCGGCGGTGCATGATTTGTGGGTTGATGTTGGTGCTTCCAATGCACAGGGCGTGGCCAAACTTGGGATACGCGTCGGGCATCCGGCGGTGTATCAGGACAGCCCGATGGAGTTGGCGAACAAGCGCATTGTTGGGCGCGCCTTGGACAACAGGGTCGGTGGCTACATCATCGCGCAGGTGTTGAAGCGCATCGCCGCGCACAAATCAAAGCCGGCATTCACGCTGGTTTGTCTCAATGCCATTCAGGAAGAGATCGGCGGTCATGGCGCGATGATGGCGGCCTATCGTTTGAAGCCCGATCTGTGCGTATGCCTTGATGTGACGCATGCGACCGACACACCGGGCATTGATCCGGCGAAGCATGGCAGCGTGAAACTGGGCGGAGGTCCTTCACTCACGCACGGCACGGCGAATCATCCATTGGTCGTGAAGCACTTGCTGCATGTGGCCAAGGACAAGGAAATACCGATTCAGCATGAGGCGAGCAGCCGCTTTACCGGCACCGACACCGACAAGATTTTCCACTCGCGCGAGGGTATTCCTAGTGCCTTGGTTTCATTGCCATTGCGTTGCATGCATTCGGTGGTCGAGACCGCGCATTTTGATGACATAGATCATACGATCGAGTTGCTCACGGCATTTGTCATGTCGCTCAAGGCGGATGATGAGTTTCATCAGAGGCTTTGAAGAAAGTTTCAAGTTTCAAGTCTTCAGTTTCAAGAGAGAAGAGGGGGATGATCATTGAACATCCAACATTGAAGTGGGAAGTATTTGAAGAAGAGGCTTAGCATTGGCTGTTCAGAATCTGGAGCGGGACGCTCCAGAGACGGACTGGGACAAGATGTCCCAGCCACATGAAGAGGTGACGGCTTCTTCCTCTTTCCCAATAACTCTTAACAGATAACTATGAACTCTTCTCCTCCGCGTCCCTTTGCGACCTTTGTGGCTTGGCGGTAAATCTTTCTGAAGATGCGGGCAAGATGCCCGCGCTCCCGTGAAGATACCGCCACGGTTAGAGGATGAGGCCGGCGCGTTGGAGGCGGGCTTTGGCGACATCTTCGAGTGGGTTTTCGGGGCCGATGGCGAGGCGGATGCTTTTGAGGAGCGCGGTGGTGATTGGTCGCAGGACGCAGAGTGGCAGTGATTTGAGGCCGATCAATTTGCGGTGTTCGGCTGGCAGCGAGGCGAGGGCGGATTGGAAGAGTAGCGCGTAGACCGGTCGTGCGGATATTGGCAGTGGTGGGTTGCGCAGCCATTGGATCACATCGCGTGTGTCATCGTTGACGGCCAGTTCACCGCGGTAGTGGTCGAGCCATTTGAGCAGGTCCGCTTCGTTCATTGGCACATCCTTGAGGCCGAGTGGTTCGACCGATTTCGACCAGTGGCGGACATAGGCATCGGCGCCGCCGGGGATGGGTCGAGTGGAAAAAATTTGGTGGCTGCGCAGGAATGAATCCATGAACGCGATGTGGACCCAGCGGAGCAGGTCGGGATCGGCGGCGCGATAGCTGCGTGATTCGCCGGATGAGCTTTCGTATTGGCCTTTCACGCGGTCGTGCATGCGGTTGACGCGTGATGCTTCGGCGGCGAGTGCTTCGTGCGAGGCGAAGGTCGTGATCGTGAGCCAGCGGATCGTGCCGGCGAGGCGACCGAGCGGATCGTCCTTGTAGCGCGAGTGCGTGCGAACGCCGGCGAGGCTACCTGGGTGGAGGGCCTGCATCAGTAATGCGCGCACACCACCGACGAGTGTGCCGAGGTCAGCATGCACGACCCATGGCGCATCATCCGGCAGGTAAAGCCCGCGGCCTTCGCCCGATGCAACGGTTTCGAGCCACGGAGGATTTCCGCTCGGGTCTCCGCAGAGAAGCGCGCGAAATCTTCGGGAGAAAATTTCCTGTAATTTGTTGTTGGGCAAAATGGATGTTGCGCGCTGGCACCTCGCGATCAGGCGAGAATCTGGGCGAGCACATAGGGAAGGATGCCGCCGGAGCGGTAGTAGTCCTTCTCCACAGGTGTGTCGATGCGCACGACGACTGGAATGTCAAAGGAGTCCGGACCGCTCGGAGAGCCGTCCCTGCCCGGATAGACGCGAAGGGTCGCTTGCTGCTGCGGCTTGAGGTCGTTGTCGATGCCCACGAGGTCGAAGGTCGCATCGGCGAGATCCTTCACCTTGTCGTAGTCTGCCTTGTTCACGAAATTGCAGGGTAGCACACCCATGCCGACGAGGTTCGAGCGATGGATGCGTTCGAAGGATTTTGTGATGACCGCTTTCACGCCGAGCAGGTTGGTGCCCTTGGCCGCCCAGTCGCGGCTCGAGCCCATGCCGTAGTCTTCGCCACCGATGATGATCGTCGGGGTGTTGGCTTGCTGATAAACAGCAGCCGCGTCGTAGATCGCTTGAGTTTCGCCGTTGATCTTGGTGACGCCGCCTTCGGTGCCTGGCACCATGAGGTTTTTGATGCGGACATTGGCGAATGTGCCGCGGGTCATCACGCGGTCATTGCCGCGGCGTGAGCCGTAGGAATTGAAGTCGGCGAACTCGACTTTGTTTTCCACGAGATAGCGTCCGGCCGGGCTGTCCTTCTTGATCGCGCCGGCGGGCGAGATGTGGTCGGTCGTGACCGAGTCGCCGAAGATGCCAAGCGGTTTTGCGCCGATGATTTCGGTGATGTCGCGAGGTGTTGGCGTGAAGCCGTCGAAGAACGGTGGTTCTTGGATGTAGGTCGAGTTGCGATCCCACTCGTAGACATTGCCGGTGGAGGATTTGATTTCGTTCCACTTCGGATTTTGGTCGGCGAAGCCGGTGTAGAGGCGTTGGAACACATCCGGTTTGAGCGATGAGTTCATGGCTGCCTCGATCTCGGCCGAGCTTGGCCAGATGTCGTGGAGGAAAACCGGCTGACCGTCGGAGCCGAAACCGAGAGGTTCTTTTTCCATGTCGATATCGACCGTGCCGGCGATCGCGAAGGCGACGACGAGCGGGGGGGACATCAGGAAATTTGCTTTGATCGATTGATGGACGCGGGCTTCGAAGTTGCGGTTACCCGAGAGCACCGAAGCGGCGATGATGTCTTCCGATTTCACCACATCCTCGATGCCGGCATCGAGTGGGCCCGAGTTGCCGATGCAGGTCGTGCAGCCGTAGCCGACGGTTTGGAAACCGAGCTTGTCGAGCTCGGCTTGGAGGCCGGTTTTGTTGAGGTAATCGGTGACCACGCGCGAGCCCGGGCCGAGCGAAGTTTTCACCGATGGCTTCACGGTGAGGCCTTTCGCGTTGGCTTTCTTGGCGAGCAGGCCCGCGGCAAGCATCACGCTTGGGTTCGATGTGTTGGTGCAGGATGTGATTGCGGCGATGAGCACCGAGCCGTGGGTGATCGTGTCTTTGATGCCACCCTTGCTGTCGACGCTGACCTCCCAAAGCGGGTAGGCGGGAGTGTCGCTGTTTTCGGTGATGACACCGACTTCGGCGCCAAGTGCGCGGGCTGCGCCAGTGGCATCATCGGGCACGCTGTCGAGGGTCGGCGGAAGCTTGAGTGGATCGGTGGATCCGGCGGCGGGTTGCTTGTTGTAACCATCGGGTGCCGGGCCGGTGAGCAGCGAGGCCCACTTTGATTTGAGTGACTCGAGCTCGATGCGGTCTTGCGGGCGCTTCGGTCCGGCGACGCCGGGCTTCACCTTTGAGAGATCGATTTCCACCACTTGCGAAAACTCGAGTGCGTCCTTTTCGGTTGGGATGCCCCAAAGCCCTTGGGCCTTGTAGTAATTCTCGACCGTCTTGCAGAGTTCGGGTGAGCGTCCGGTGCCGGCGAGGTAGCCGGTGGTGATTTCGTCGATGCCGAAGAAGCCCATCGTCGCTCCGTATTCGGGCGCCATGTTGGCGATGGTGGCGCGGTCGGGAAGCGAGAGTGCTTTGGCGCCGGGTCCGTAGAACTCGACAAATTTTCCGACGACTTTCGTTTTGCGAAGCAGTTCCGTCACGAGTAGGACGAGGTCGGTGGCGGTGACGCCGGTGGCGAGTTCGCCGGTGAGGTGAACGCCGACGACTTCGGGCACGAGGAAAGTGACTGGTTGGCCGAGCATGCCGGCTTCCGCTTCGATGCCGCCGACGCCCCAGCCGACGACGCCGAGGCCGTTGATCATCGTCGTGTGCGAGTCGGTGCCGACGAGTGTGTCGGGGTAGAAGACGCCATCTTTTTCGAGCACGCATTTGGCGAGGTGCTCGAGGTTCACTTGGTGAACGATGCCGATGCCGGGTGGCACGACTTTGAAGGTATCGAATGCCTGCTCGCCCCATTTCAGGAACTCGTAGCGTTCGCGGTTGCGGTGGAATTCGAGGTCGAGGTTGCGGTTGAGCGAGTCGCCGGTGCCGGCGTAATCGACCTGCACCGAGTGGTCGACGACGAGGTCGACCGGCACGAGCGGTTCGATCATTTTCGCATCGCGGCCCATGCCATTGACGGCAGAGCGCATCGCGGCGAGGTCGACCAAAAGCGGCACGCCGGTGAAGTCCTGCAAGACGATGCGTGCGACCACGAATGGGATCTCATAGTCGCCGGGATTTTTTGCATTGTAGGCAGCGAGGTTGGCGATGTCCTTGTCGCTGACCTTGAGTCCGTCGTTGTTGCGAAGGAGCGATTCCAGCACGATGCGGATCGAGACCGGCAGGCGGGAGAGGTTGGAAAATCCTTGTTCGGCGAGAGCGGGCAGCGAGTGGAATTTGCCCTCGGCTCCGGAGCCGGTGGTGAAGGTGCGGAGTGTGTTCATGGTGGTGGGAGGTATGCGCTGTAGCGGCGATCGTGCCAAATGTCGCACGGAGCGGACGGGCGGAGGCTAGCGGCAGGCTGGGATTTGTCAAAATCGTTTGATTGCTTGTGCGGTTGGCCAAGTAGTGGATTTTTTGGGGTGGGGAATTTGGCATTTTCCAAGATTCGGGCTTGCGTCGGCTGTGGCGGTTCTATTGACTCCCCCATGGCGGATATTTCACTCGGATTGTCATTTGATGATGTCTTGCTGGTGCCGGCCCTGAGTTCGGTTTTGCCAGGAGACGCGGATCTCTCGACTTTGCTTGCGGAGGGTATTCCTTTGTCCCTACCGGTGGTTTCGGCTGCGATGGACACGGTTTCAGAGCATGACTTGGCGATTGCATTGGCGCGAGAGGGCGGCATGGGGGTGATCCACAGGGCCTGTCAGATCGATGAGCAGGTGGTGATGGTTTCACGGGTCAAGCGCTCGGAAAACGCGGTGATTCTCAAGCCGCACACCGTGCGCAAGGAAGACACGGTCGACCATGTGCGCGAGATCATGGCAAAGAACGGATTTTCCGGATTTCCCGTCATTGATGGCGAAGGGCATCTTGAGGGCATGGTCACCGGGCGTGATGTGCGTTATCTGGATCGTACTGATGCGACCGTTGCCGATGTGATGACTCCGAAAGATCGTCTGATCACTGCGCCGCCGACCACCAGCTTGGAAGAGGCACGGAGGATTCTCTATCAGAACCGGATTGAGAAACTTCCTCTCATTGATGCGGATGGAAAACTGGCGGGACTGATCACAGGTTCGGACATCGAGAAGCGCGTTACTTTCACCCAAGCGGCGAAGGACGCCAATGGCCGCCTGCGTTGCGGTGCGGCGGTGGGTGTGGGGCCGGATTGCATTGATCGCGGTAAGGCGCTGATCGAAGCCGGGGCTGATGCTTTGTTCATTGATGCGGCGACAGGTCACACGCGTCATGTCATGGGAGTGATTGAAAAACTCCGTAGTCTTTCGGCCGTGCCGGTTGTGGCGGGCAATGTGGTGACAGAACAAGGTGCGCGCGATTTGGTGAAGGCCGGCGCGAATGCGATCAAGGTCGGCGTTGGTCCCGGATCAATTTGCACGACGCGTGTGATTTCCGGTGTGGGCATGCCGCAGTTCACGGCGATCCGCAATGTGGCCGATCACTGCCGTGAGAATGGCGTGAAGGTCATCGCCGATGGTGGCATTCGTTACTCCGGCGACATCGTCAAGGCGTTGGCGGCGGGTGCGGATCTGGTGATGCTTGGATCGCTACTTGCTGGTACTCGCGAGAGCCCGGGGCAGACGGTTCATTTCCAAGGCCGTCGATTCAAAACCTATCGTGGCATGGGATCGATCGGCGCGATGCAAAAGGGCTCGGGCGACCGCTATGGTCAGAACAGCTCGGGCAAGCTCGTCGCCGAAGGGGTCGAGGGTCGAGTGCCTTACAAGGGCCCGCTTTCCGATGTCATTTTCCAACTCATGGGCGGGCTCAAATCCGGCATGGGATATGTCGGTGCTTCAAACTTGAACGAACTCCGCGAGCGCGCGCAGTTCACGCGTATTACCGCGGGCGGTCTGCGTGAGAGTCATGTGCATGACATCGTCATCACCGAAGAGCCAACCAACTATCAGCCGATCGGTTGATAGTTGGTCCTGAAATTTCAACACACATTCCATTTATATTTCGATGCACGACAGCAACCATGTGGCGGTTATAGATTTTGGTTCTCAGTACACGCAGCTCATTGTGCGGCGGGTGCGGGAGCTGGGTTTTTTCGCAAAACTTTACGCGATTGAGGATTTTCCCGAGATCGGACAACCGGGAGCGATCATTCTTTCGGGCGGGCCGAAGAGCACCAGCGAGGTCGACGCGCCGGATCTGGATTTTGAAGCACTCAAGGCCTTTGGGGTGCCGGTGCTCGGTGTTTGCTACGGCATGCAATTGCTCAACATCAAGTTCGGCGGAACCGTCGAGGCCAGCAACCGTCGCGAGTATGGCCCGGCCAATCTTTTTCCCACCGAATGCAAGGGTTTGTATGAGGGAATTTCCAGTTCCTCGCAGGTGTGGATGAGCCATTCGGATACCGTCAAGGTCCTGCCTGATGGCGCCAAGGTGCTGGCGGCGAATCAGCACGGAACGCCAGTTTCACTGCAATGGAACGACAGGTTTTTCGGCATCCAGTTTCACCCGGAGGTGACCCACAGTCACGAGGGTTTGCGGATCCTTCACAATTTCCTGCTCAACGCAAAGAGTCTGCTGCCGTTCCGGATTGATGACTTCAAGCGCGAGATCATCGACGGCATTCGCGAAAAGGTTGGTAACAAGCAGATCGTGTGTGGTGTCTCCGGTGGCGTTGATAGCACGGTGCTTGCGGTTCTTTTGCACGAGGCGGGTGCCAACATCCGCGCGATTTTTGTCGATCACGGCTTGATGCGCAAAGATGAGGGCGAGGAGGTTCGCAACAATTTCCACCGCATGGGTGTGCCGATCGAAACTGTTAATTGCTCCGAGCGTTTCATGACGGCGCTTGATGGCGTCGATGATCCGGAGAAAAAGCGCGTGATCATTGGCAACCTGTTCATCGATGTCTTTTGGGATGCGGTCGGTGACGCGGAAATGCTCGCGCAAGGGACGCTTTATCCGGATGTCATTGAAAGCGCATCGAACGCGCGCTCGAAGGCCTCGAAGATCAAGACCCACCACAACCGCGTCGACCGCATTCTCGAATTGCAGGCACAAGGCAAGGTGCTCGAGCCGCTGGCGGAGCTCTTCAAGGACGAGGTCCGCGCGCTGGGTGCTTCGTTGGGAATTCCGCACGACATTTTGCATCGTCATCCATTTCCCGGTCCGGGTCTTGCGGTGCGCTGCCCCGGTGTGATCACCGAAGACCGTCTGCGGATCATCCGCGAGTGCGATGCCATCTTCATCGGCAAGCTCAAGGAGCACGGTTGGTACGACCGAGTGTGGCAGGCCTATGCCGGGTTGATCCCGGTGAAAACTGTGGGGGTCAAGGGCGACGAGCGCAGCTACGAGTGGGCTATCTCACTGCGTGCGGTCGTGTCCGAGGATGCCATGACGGCAGACTGGGTCGAACTACCGCCGCAGTTGCTGCGCGAGACCAGCCACCGGATCCTCAATGAGGTAAAGGGCATCAACCGCGTACTTTACGACATCTCGACCAAGCCACCGGCGAGTATCGAGTGGGAGTGAGGATATCGGGCGAATGAGATGTAGCCTTTAGGCTTAATCATTTTTCTCCGGGCGTTTGTATTTTGCGCGCAGGATTTCGATTACCATGGGGAGTAGTGAGAAGGCGATGATGCCGAGGACGACGAGTTCGAAGTTTTTCTTCACGATCGGGATGTTGCCGAAGAACCAACCTGCGGGGAGGATGGTGACGACCCAGAGGATGGCGCCCATGACATTGAAGTACATGAAGCGTTTGTAGTCCATGTTGCCGGTGCCGGCGACGAAGGGGGCGAAGGTGCGCACGATCGGGACGAAGCGGGCGATGATGATGGTTTTTCCGCCGTAGCGTTGGTAGAACTCGTTGGTTTTTTGGATGTGCGATGGTTTTACGATCTTTGGAAATTTGCGCATCATCCAGCTGCCAAACTTTTTCCCGATCCAATAATTCACCGTATCGCCGATAATGGCGGCCACGAGAATGATGAGTCCGGCGAGCCATATGTTGAGGCCGGATACCGGGTCGGCTGCAACGGCGCCAACGGCGAAGAGCAGTGAGTCGCCGGGCAGGAAGGGGGTGATGACCAGACCTGTCTCGCAGAAGATGATCAGAAACAGTAGGCCGTAGACCAGTGGGCCGTAGGCGCTGGTGAAGGCGGTGAGGTGCTCTTGGATGTTGAGGATGAAGTCGATGGCTTCTTTCATGTGTTTAGCTGGTTTCGGGTCGTGGATCGCGGTTGAGAAGTTCGTGCATGGCGGCGGCGGCCTGCTTGTTTTCGTAGAGCACCGAATACACCGCATCGAGGATCGGTGTGCGGACGCCGGCCTTGCGGGCAGCGTCGTGGATCGAGAGTGTGTTGGGCACGCCTTCGGCGACCATGCCGAGGGACTTCACCGCTTGGTCGAGTGATTGGCCTTTCCCGAGAGCGAGTCCGACGCGGTGGTTGCGCGAGTGTTCCGAGAAGCAGGTGACGATCAGGTCGCCGACGCCGGAGAGGCCGGAGAAGGTTTCGGGGTTGCCACCGAGAGCGGTGCCGAGTCTGGTCATCTCGGCGAGCGCGCGAGTCACAAGAGCGGCGACTGCGTTGTCGCCGAGGCCGAGGCCGTGAGCCATGCCGGCGGCGATCGCGTAAACATTTTTTACCGCGCCACCGATTTCCGCGCCGGCGAGGTCGTTGCTGGTGTAGGAGCGGAAGTGTGGGAGGGTGAAAAGCTGTTGGAGATCAGTCGCGAGTTGCGCGTCTTCCGAAGCAATCACCGCGCAGGTGACGAGGTCATTGGCGATTTCCTCAGCGTGGTTGGGTCCGGTGAGGACGGCGATCGGGTTGTGGGGGAAAATTTCGCGAAGGATTTCGCTCATTCGCTCGCCAGTGTTGCGTTCGATGCCTTTCGCGCAGGTGAGAAGGGGTATATCGTTGGCGACTCCGGCTGCTTTGAGTTTTTCCGCCTCACTGCGAATCGCAAGAGTCGGCACCGCAAAGATCACCAATGGGTGGCTGATTGCTTCGCGGTGGTCGGTGGTGGCGCGGATGTGCGAGGCCAGCGGAATCTCGGAAAGGTAGTTTGGGTTGCGGTGATTGGCGTTGATGCCATCGGCGCATGATGCCTGTTTGGAAACGAGGATGATCGGGCTAAGCTTCGGCGTGAGGAGTTTCGCCAGGGCGGTGCCAAGCGAACCTGCGCCGAGGATGGCAGCCGATGTGATGGGGGTCATGGCCATGGATGCGTGGAGTGGATCGCTAATCTTGGTTTTTTGCTATCCGGATTTTTTTCCGAAGCGGTGTTCGGTGCCATCCATGAGGCGGCGGAAATTGACGCGATGTTTCCATACGGCGAGAATCGCGACGACGATGGTGAAGGCGAGCAAGGGCTTGTTCCATGTGCCGTCCTGGATGCGGCCGTGGTGCCATGATCCCCAGAGTGTGAGAAATGGCAGCGAGACTGCGGCGCCGACGCTAGCGATCGAGACATAGCGTGTGGTGATGAAAAGCAGGCCCCAGATCGCGAGGAGGATGATCACCGCGAAGGGCATCAGCGCGAGCAGAACGCCGCCCGAAGTGGCGATGCCCTTGCCGCCCTTGAAGTTCACCCACGGCGAGTAGTTGTGACCGAGCACCGCGCAGAGGGCGGTGATGACATGGATGATTTGGGCCTTCATGGCCGATGCGGCGGGCAGTTCCATGATCCATGATTCGGGTAATTCAAGAGGGATCCCCGGTGCGCGGCCTGCGATTTGGATGAGGTTGATCGCGAGCACGACTGGGACGAAACCTTTCAGCACATCGAGCAGCAGGCAGGCGTAGCCGTATTTTTTGCCGACGACGCGCAGCACATTGGTTGCGCCGATATTGCCGGATCCATGCTCGCGGATGTTGATGCCCTTGGCTTTAGAGATGAGCAATCCGAATGGGATCGAGCCGAGTAGAAAGGCGAGAATCGGGCAGAACCAGAGTTGCATCAACAAGATGGGTGAGGCGGATGAATCAGTGGGTGACTGTGCAGAGCGCGGTGGGCGTCACTCGAGCGTGGCGCTGAGAATCGTGACAGCGGCGTTGGGTACATCCTCGGCGGGCATATCGATGGTCTCGCCGGAGGTCGGGTGAAGCATTTTCATTTTGCCGGTGCCGGTGGGTGTGGACTTGATCTTGTCGACCACATCCATGCCTTCGACGACCGATCCGAAGACTGCGTAGCCGCCGTTGTTCGGGTAGTCGAGCATGGCATTGTCCTGCACATTGATGAAGAATTGGGCTTTGGCGCTGTTGGGGTCATTCGTGCGTGCCATGGCGATTGTGCCGCGGGCATTTTTGAGACCGTTTTTACCTTCGTTGGCGATGGACTTGCCAGCGGGTTTTTCGGCGAGTGTTCCGTCTTTCGATTCAAAGCCACCGCCTTGGATCATGAAACCGTTGATCACCCGATGAAAGACCGTGCCGTTGTAGTGTTTCTTTTTCACATAATCGACAAAGTTGGCGACGGTGACCGGGGCTTTTTCTTTGTTGAGTGCGAGGACGATGTCGCCGTGATTGGTTTTCAGGCGAACCTTGGTGGCTGAGGGTTTGGCAGATTTTTCCGCATCGGCGAAAACCGTGAGTGGAGCGAGCAGGGCGAGTAGAATGGTGATGGTGCGTTTCATCGGGTTGATTTCTAGCCGAGGCCTGTGTGCAGGACAAGGAATGAGTTGGGACTGTGGATGGGCAAAAAAACGCCCCGTGCCCAACAAAAGGCCACGGGGCGTGATGAGTTGCGGGAGTTTCAGTGATCTTGGCCGAGGTTCACCGGCTTGTAACCGCCGCGGCTGCGGAAATGGAGGATGAGGCCGAGGTAGCAGATCAGCATGAAGGCGGGGAAGATCGCCATTTTGCCGAGTGCGCTAAATTGCCCGGTGGTGGTGGCGGTCTTGATGGCCTCCGCGTCAGCTGCTTCGGTGATCGCCGCACTTTTCACCGGATCGATGGCCTTATAGGCACCGAGCAGGTAATTTTTCTGAACGGTGACCGTTTCGTAAATTGCCGGATTGCTCGATTGGAGTTTGGCGGTCGCTGATGACTCTTGAAGGAAGCCGATGAATGGGAAGCCGAGGATGCCGACGGCGAGCATGCCGATGCCGCCCATGGCGTTGAGTGTGAGCGCGCCACCTTTCGGGCATTGCTCGCTGGTGACGCCCAGCATCGTTGGCCAGAAGAAGGTTTTGCCAAATGCATAGAGTGTGGCTGCGGCAAAGATGACCAGCATGCCGGCACCATTCGTTTTTGAAAGCCAAGTGAGACCGATGATCGCGAGGATCGAGCTGCCAGCAAGCAGGCCAAGTGGTGAGATTCGGTGAACGATGCTGCCTGCAAAGAATCGTAGCGCCATCATGATCGCCGAAGTGTAAACCAGCACCCATCCTGGGTGGTGGCCGGCGGCCTTCATCGGTTCTTCCATCAGCGAGCTGATCCATCCGTCGGTGCCGATCTCGGTTGTGGCGAGCGGCATCATGATGATGATCAAGATCGCAAGAATGATGCGGCCGAATGATTTGGTGAGCACGGCAAATGCACCAACAATGAGAAGGGTAAGGGTCCAGCTCAGCGCCTGTGGCCATGCGAAAACACGACCGAGTTCGGCGACCACGAGGCCGAATCCGACGAAGGCGCCGAAGACACCAAGTTCCTTGAGCATGTCGATGTAGCCGACGCCTGCTTGTTCGCGTTCGTTTTTCGGAAATTTTGCGCCGATGAGCATCGCAAAGAAAATGATCGCTGGCACAAGGATGAGACCGAGTGTGATGCGCCAGTCGGCGTTGGATGCGAGGGCGATCGTACAGAGTCCGCCGAGGACGAGTCCGGCCGGCCATCCGGCGTGGAGGATGTTGAGCCATTTTACTTTGTCCTTGCGGAAGATCGTGGCGACGACCGGATTGATGTAGGCTTCCACCGCGCCATTTCCGAGGCCGAGTATGATGCTGCCCCAGGTGAGGAATTTCACGCCCTTTGCCTGAGCGGCGGCGAGGGCATCGCCGGTGACCCCTTGGATCGAGTTGTAGGCGGCGATCGCCAGCGCGGTGTAGGCGAGGTACGAAACGAATGAAAAGACCATCGCTGTTTTGTAGCCGATGCGGTCGATGAACAGGCTGAACAAGATGATGCTCATGCCGAAGGGCCAGATGCCGGCGCCTTGGAGCTCGCCGACCGCGACTTTGTCGAGGCCGAAGTCGCCGATGAAATCACCGCCGCAAAGGATCATGCGGCTGATGAAAGCATAGCTCGTTGTGATGAGTGCGATGAAGCAGCCCCAGAAGAGGGCCATGTTGGGTTTGTCGGGTGTGGTATTCATGGGTTGCACTCCGACATCTAACAGACGAGGGGCTGGTGGCTAGGATTTTGTCGCCCGCCATGGCGTTTGGGATGGTCTATGCCGTGAAGGTATCGAGCGCCGGGGTTTCGCCATGTGTGGCTTTTGCCTGTCCGTTGGCTGCTAGGTGGACGAGGCAGTGGTGGACATCCTCGGCATCCGCCTTGATTTCGGCGGCGATTTGATCGGCGTTTTGGGGCGAGGAGGTCAGTTTCGCGCGGACATTTTTCAGGATTTCGAGAAACACGCCGGCGGCTTTTTTGCCCGCTTCCACGCCAGGTTGGTGGTAGGCGTTGATGTTCACCAGCGAGGCGTAGAATGATACCGCGCGTTCGAACAGCGCGATGAGCAGGCCGAGTTGGAAGGGGTTGACTTCGGGGATCGAGATCGTGAGTGACTTGCGGCCGGACTCGTGAAGCGCCTTGCGGGTGCCGCGCAGGAAACCTTGGAGGTAATCGGCCGAGCTGGTGCTGGGTTCGACATCGATGCTTTTGCCATCGCGGCCTTTGCGGACCTCGATGAAGGTCGCGAAAAAGTTATTCACGCCGTCGCGCAGTTGTTGGACATAGGCGTGTTGGTCGGTGGAGCCTTTGTTACCGTAGACCGCGATGCCTTGGTTGACCACCTTGCCGTCGAGATCGTGTTCCTTCCCGAGCGACTCCATGACGAGTTGCTGAAGGTACTTGGAAAACAACACGAGCGAATCCTTGTAGGGGAGGACCACCATGTCTTTTTCGCCTTTGCCGTTGGTGGCGTGGTGCCATGCGAGGGCGAGTTGCATCGAGGCGTTGGTTTTTACATCGCTATTGCGCGTTTCCGCATCCATGGCGGCGGCGCCGGCGAGGAGTTCATCGATGTTGATGCCTTGAAGTGCGGCGGGAACGAGGCCGACTGTTGAGAGTAGAGAGGTACGACCGCCGACCCAGTCTTCCATTGGGAAACTGGTGATGAATCCTTGCGCGGTGGCGTATTGATGGAGCTTCGAGCCAATGCCGGTGACCGCGACAGCGTGCTTGCCGAAGTCGAGTTTGGCAGCTTTCCATGCCGCTTCGGCTTCGAGCATGCCGTTGCGGGTTTCGGGTGTGCCGCCGGATTTTGAAATGACCAAGACGAGTGTGTTGGCAAGGCCGACGGGTTTGATTTTTTCCAGCACTGCGTCCATGCCGGCGGGGTCGGTGTTGTCGAAGAAAAAGATCGGCAGCTTGGCGTGAGTGCCGAGCGCTTCGGCGACGAGTTGCGGGCCGAGTGCCGAACCGCCGATGCCGATGAGAAGGAGTTGTTTGAAGGGTATACCTGAAGGTGAGGTGATTTCACCGGAGTGAACTTGGGCCGCGAATTTTTTCAGATCGGCGAGTGGCGCGGTGATTGCTTCGCGCAGTTCGGGGGTCGGTGCGAGATCGGCATTGCGCAGCCAGTAGTGACCGACTCGGCGATTTTCATCGGGGTTGGCGATCGCACCGGCTTCAAGCGCCTTCATGTCATCGAAGGCCTTGTTGATTTTTGGCGTCATGCCCGTGATGAAGTCGGCTCCTATCTCCATGAGAGAGAGGTCGAGTGAGAAGCCGAGATGCGGGTGACGAAGAAGCGATTGATTGTAGGATTGCCAGGACATGGTGGGGAAATTTGGAATCGAAAGGACGGCGCAAAGACTTGCGATTCTGTTTCCGGATGTCGATGCCACATTTGGGGTATGCAGCTTGAGAATAGGAATATTACCGGAATTTTCAGGGTATCAAGAGGGCTCCATGGGGGTATTTCGCCGAACTTGACGCATGTTACGTGATGCGTGATGTTTTTGACATGAGAACGACCTTGAATCTGGATGATGATGTTTTGGCGACAGCCAAGGCTTTGGCACAGAAGTAGCGAAAACCTTTGGGCGAGGTCGTTTCAGGTTTGTTGCGACGAGTGGTCGAACCGGTGAGCAACAATGTCGATGAGCGCAATGGGATTCCTTTGTTTCCTGTTTCTAAAGGAGCGCGCCCAGTGACTCCGAAAATTGTGAAAAAGCTTCTCGACGATACTCCGTGAAATCATTTCTACCGGATGTGAATGCGCTGTTGGCATTGCTGGATCCCATGCATGTCCATCATGACTCGGCGCACCAATGGTATCATACCAAAGTCTAATAGATATTTGACTTTACCTATCGGTGATTTAGGGAGAACCTCATCTCGGCATGAGAACACTTCCCAAACTCGGAAATGAGATCGTAGAACAAATTGATGACGCCTGGGATAAACCGCAGGCGGATTGGGCACGCAAGCGCTTGCTGGTTGTGCGCTTGATTGCACAGCACGAACACACGGTAGACGAAATCATGAAAATTGCGGGAGTGAGCCGCCAAACGGTCTTCACATACCGCGACACGGTGGTTGAAAGAGGGGTTGAGGGCTTGCTCGAGCGCAAGTGGGGAGGAGCACGAAAGCCGGCGGTTTCAGGTGCCGTGGCCGAGGATTTACTCAAGAGGCTAGAGGAAGGAAAATTTCGCCAAGCTCGCGACGCACAGGCTTGGATCAAAAAGCGGACGCGAAAGACATTAACCGAAAGCGGTGTGCGTCAACTCATCAAGCGCTTGGGAGGCAAGTTGAAAGTTCCGCGCAAAAGCCATGTGAAGAAAGACGCCAAGGCGGCTGCAGATTTTCGATCAACCATGAGCGAGCGGATCGGTCAAGTTGTTGGGGGAAATCCTCGTCAACCAGTGAAAATTTGGGTCTTGGATGAGCACCGCTACGGTCTCTTGCCTGTCATCCGCAGGGTGTGGGCTAGGAAAGGAGTGAGGGTTCATGCTCCTTACAAAACAACATACAAGTGGGGATATTTACACGAAGCCCTTGAGGTTGATGGAGAGCATCGAGTGGAATTGCTGTTCACGCCGAGCATCAATCAAGATGTGCATGCCGTGTTTTTAAATCAGATAGCCCAAAGCGATCCCGACTCTCTGCATGTGATTGTGATGGACCAAGCCGGGTTCCATATGAAGCAGGAGGACGGACGCGTTCCGGCCAACATTCGCGTGCTGCCACTTCCCCCATACTGTCCGGAGCTCAATCCGGCGGAATGGTTCGGCCGGGTGGTGAAGGCGCCAACGGTCAACCGGATTTATGAAAGTTTGGAAAAACTGGAAAATCACATCATCGCAGTGGCGAGAGACTGGAGTGAACCTTCCAAGATATCTTCTCTCATTCACCAGTGGATGCGCGATGAAGTAAACGCTTCCGCCGCGATCTAAAGTCTAATAGCTAGGTGATATTGGTATAAGAGGCAAGAAGCCAGAGGCAAGAGGAAGAGGAAGAAGAGAAGAAGAGGAAGAAGAGAAGAGTTTTGCGGGCGGGACGCCCGCGGTCCCTTTTTTTAGAATTGGCCGCTGATTTTGCGGGCGGTCCAGAAGGTGGCGAGGAGTGAGATGAGGGCGGTGAGGGTTGCCCAATGAGACCAGAGTGGGGTGCGCGAGATGATGGGGCGCGGTTGGGGGAGGGCGTTGATTTCGTTGATGAGTGAGGGAATTTGATCGGGCTGGATGATGCTGCCGCGGGTGATGCGGGTAATTTCCTCGAGGACTTCCGGGCGTGCCGGTTGTCCGGTTTTTTCGATTTCCGATCCTTGGGCGATGAGGCTGGTTTCGAGCGGGTTGGATTCGTCGTTGTGGTTGGTGACGCGGAGTTTCCAGGTGCCGGGTTGGTCGACTTTGAAGCGTCCGCTGAAGGACCCCCATGTCGATTCCAATTTCTCGAGGCTGAGGCGTTGGCTACGTCCGTCGGGTGATGTGAGGTCGACAGACACGCTGCCATCGCGCAGGGGTGAGCCATCGGGTTCGAAGGCGTTGGCGTTGAGGGTGACCGTGTCGCCGGGTTGCGGGCGTTCCGGGTTGAAAAACACGCGCACGCGTTTGCCGGCGGCCATGTTGCGTTGGTAGGACATCCAGCGTGCGACTTGGCCCCAGAAGCGGTAATGGTAGAGGTCTTCCACGCCGCGCCGCCAACGCCATGCCGAGTCGATGCCCATGAAGAGGGCCTTGCCGTTGCCAGCGGATTTCGTGACGAGCAGGGGTGCGGCTCCGAACTTGCTGCGGCTGTTGCCATGGACGGCGAGGACCTCGGCGCCGGCTTTGGCTTTGATGACGGAGGCGTGCCAATGAAAGCCGGGAAGTTGTCGCCAGATTTCGGGGTTTTCCTCTTCGTTTTCGCCGAGGAGCGTGAGCAACGACGAGCGGCCTTCAGTAGTAAGCGTGAGTGGTGCTGCCAGCGGATCGCGGATGCCGTTGCGCTGTGTGTCATCGAGCACCACCGGCATCAGGTCGGCGAGGTCGGTATCGAGTAGGGAAAATTGGTTGCCCTTGCTGCCAGGGAGGAAGACCACGCCGGAGGCTTGATTTTCGACAAGCCCACGGATGAGCGTGCATTGTTCCTTGGTGAGTTGATTGTTGCCGATGCCGACATCGCCGAGGAAAATCACATCGTAGGGTGCGAGGTCTTCGGGTGTTGATGGGAAAGAGGAAATGTAGTGGGGTCCGCCACCGGGCCCGAGGGTCGGGTGGAAGAGCAGACACGAGAGTTCGACGCCGGGGTCGCGTGATAGAGCGTTGCGAAGGAAGCGATATTCCCAGCGTGGGAGGCTTTCGACGACGAGCACGCGGATTTTTTCGGGGCGCCCGGCGATGGAAAACTTGCGGGTGTTGTTGATGGCGATGCGTTCGCGTTCGTGGACGGGGAGTGAGAGTTCGAGGGTGGATGCGCCTTCTTTACGGATTCGCCAGAGCAGTGAGTCGTAGGTTTCCGCGTTGGGGGGGATGACGATGTTTTTCGATTGCTCGTTGCCTTTATCATCGCGCATGCGGATCACCGTGCGGACTTCGCGGTCGAGTGATGAGCGAATCGTGAAGGGGATCTGCACATTTTCGCCGACGATGCCGTAGCTTGGTGCGGCGACTGTGAGGATCTCGATGTCGGGTATGCGTTGGGTGCTGCCGATCGGCATCGCGAAGAGCGGGATGCTGCGGATACGCATTTTTTGTGCGGCGGCGATGGGTGGTTGACCGAGGTTGTGGTCGCCGTCGCTGAGCATGATCACGGCGCGGAGATTGTCGTGTTGCTTGAGTGTGTCGCTGAGTGCTGCATCGATGTCGGTGCCGGCGATCGTGTCGGGTGCGGCCTTGGCAAAGGGGATGCGCAGGACATCATTTTTGCCGCCTGCGGCGAGCGGGTTCCAGAGCTCGGATGAGAGCATGGTGGAGCTCAGTACGGCGCGCGAGACCACTTTTGCTTCGCTGTTTGGCGTGGCGGGCATCGAGGCATCGATCGTTTCCATCGATTTCGACGCGTCGTGCAGGATCACGATTTGCGGTTTGGTGTTTGGGTGCAGGGTTTTTTGCCATTCAGGTTGCCAGAGCATCATCACGACCGCGGTGATGACGATCATGCGCAGGCATTCGAGCGCGATCGTGCGCTTGCGTCGAGGCGAGCGTTTGATGGCGAGGAGTGACAATGACGCGGCAAGGATCAGAGTGGCGATGCCGATCCAGATGCTTGCTGGTGTTGGTGAGAAGTGAAGCAAGGTGAGAGGTCCGTGAAAATGATTCATCCGCGTTTTGGAATGCCGGTGGCGTGCACGGTGCGCGGTGCTTTGGTGTTGAGGCAAAGAAGTGCTTCGGCGATGAGGAAGAATAGCATGGCAAAAAGAAAGAGGCGCCACGCTTCGGCGGAGCCTTTGCCATCGCTATCCTTGCCGGCTTGGTCGAGCAGCGTGTGGCGGGTGCCTTCGAGCAATGAGTTGATGGCGTCGTTGTTTAAAGACTCCGCCGCATCTTCGATCATCGGTCGGTTGATGGCGAGAAGGCCATTGTCGGATTTTTCCACCCCTGCGAGGAAGGCGTCGGCAGTGAGTTCATCGCCGGGGCTTTTGATGCGGATGCGGGCTTGGGCATTTTGCGGTCGTGCATTTTCCGCGCCGATGGTGGTGGAGAGCGAATTTTGGAAGCGTTCGTTGCCTTCGTTGATGATGCGTTGGACGAGGGGCAGCAGGGCATCGGCATCGCCGAGGTTGGACCATGAATAATCCGGCACGGTGCCGAGCAGCCATGCGGTGCCATGGTCGAAGATGCGGCGCACGAAGGCCGGTTCGCCATCTTCCCAGCGGGCGAGGGTGGTGGCGTCGCCTTCGGGGATTTGGCGGCGCAGGGCTTTGAGCCGTTGTGCGGCAATGGGCGATCCATCGAGTCCGTCGCGGAGTGGGCCATCGCTGCGGTTCCATTCCTTGAGGATGAAAAATTTCCCGGCGGGTGCCATGGTTGTTTGGCTCCATCCGAGATTGTTGAAGGTGTTGCCCGAATGTGTGCCTGGCGCGAAGAAGCAGACATGACCGCCGGAGACGAGGAAGCGACGCATGGCTTCGGCGGCGGCGCCGTCGGGCAGTGGCGCGGCCCAGAGGACGGCGGCGAGTTCGGGGGAAATTTTTTGCGCAGCTTGATCCGGGGAAGCGATGGGCGCTTCCATGTTCATGCCCGGTGGTGCGGCGGCGAGCGCGAGGTAGTCGGCGGATTCGCCGGGTGCGGCCACGACCAGTGACACGGCTTTGCGTGAAGGGCCATAGACGAAGTAGGCGGTGTTGTCGCGCGGGTTGGCATCGGCGCCAAGCGAGAGCCAGCCGTGGCCCTTGGATTGGGAGTTGGGCAATGCGATGCGCTTTTGAAAGCGTGCGAGTGCGCCGGTAGTCGTGATGCTTTCGCTGGTGTTGGATCCGTTGAGGTGGGTGGTGAGTGATGTGGGTGCGTCCTTGTTGGCGGTGTCGCGATGGATCTCCACATCGAGCAAAAGTTCATCGCCCACGCGGCGAGATTCGGTGATGCGGATGGCGGCGTTGGGGCTGCTTGGGTTGGCCACTGAAAGCACGCGAATCGTCGGTGCTTCGGGTAGTGTGGCTATCGTCGAGCGGATGGTATTCCAGCGGTCGTCGGATGGTAGCCAGTTGCTGGTTTGGAGGTCGGAGGCGATCCAGATTTCAGATCGGCCGGTGATATCGGAAAGAAATGCGACGGCGCGGTTGAGGAGGGCGGGGATGTCCGCGGCCGTGTCGGTTGCTGCGGTGGACGAGAGGGTGGGAAGAAGTTCTGGCGAGGAAATTTCCTGCAGTTCGCCGCTGGCGCTGTCGACAAGCATCAATCGCGGGTTGCCGAGATTTTTGATGGAGGTGGAAATTTTTTCCAATGCGCTTTCGCGGCGTGATTGGTTGGGTGCGGTTTCGATTTCCATCGATGCCGAGCGATCGAGGATGAGGGCGACCGTGTTGATCGATCCGCTTCCCCAGCCGGTGATTTCGGAAATGACCGGTCGGGCGGCGGCGATGGCGAGGGCAGTGATGCCCAAAGCGCGGCAGGTGAGAATCGCAATGTGGCGCAGTTTTTTTTCGCCGCGGTACTGGCGAGTGGCGTTGAGCAGAAATTGCATCGCGGCCCACTGAATGGTTTTGTGGCGCCTGCGGTTGACCAGATGGATCACGACCGGCACGGCTGCGGCGAGCAGGAACCAAAGAAGTGCTGGGGAGAGGAAATGCATTATTTAAGCACTAAATCTTAAGCACGAAATTTTAAACGAAGAGAAGAGGTTGAAGGCTTAAATCTTAAGCACAAAATTCGAAACGAGATTAAGAAGCGGTGATTGAGAGGTTTTGTGGTGAATGGCGCGAGTGCCGGTATTAAATAGATTTGAAATTGGTTATCAGGTCGAATTCTCATGTCTCTTCGTTTAAAATTTCGTGCTTAAGATTTATTGCTTTTTCCCCCTATTTCGAATTACGCAGAATAGTGGCGAGGATGCGTGTCAGTTCGTCGGATTCTTTGAAAAGGGTTCTCAGGGTGGATTTGGTGAATTCGTTTTCCGCTGTTTCGCCGAGCAGGCGCAGCCAGAGTTTAGATTCGCTGGCTTCTTTTTTTGCGATGCGGATGCGAAAAAAAAGTCTGGTTTCGAAACCGCGTTGTTGGCCTCGATGTAGTTTGCGGCGACTGATCCGGATGAGCGCAAAAGTTGATCGCAATCCGACCATTGGGTCCTCGTCCATTGGGACGCGGAGATGCATGATCGAACCGTAAGCGCAAATTGAAAAGTGCGCTCTTCCAAATCGTATGCAGGCTCCCGCTCTTCCATCTCTTCGTTTCGGATTTCGTGCTTAAGATTTAGTGCTTGGATTTTATGAATCTCGCTGTGAGAAAATCTCGCAGGATTGGTTCGAGTGGCGAGTCGGTGGTGATGAAGCGGTAATCGCAGTGCGACTCGGCGCATTCGCGGCGGATGGATGTGAGAAATGAATTGAGGGCGCGTTGGTATTCTTCGGCGATGAGTTCCGGTTCGGCGACGATGGTGGTTTTGGTTTCCATATCGACGAAGCGGTGGGGGCGTTCGAAGTCGAAATCGATTTCCGCACGGTCCATCACATGGAAGACCGAGACATCGTGTTTTTGTTGTTGGAGGTGGCGGAGGGCGTTGGCGAGTGGCGCGGTGTCGGCGAGGAGGTCGGAAAGAATCACGACGAAGGAGCGGCGCGGGGCTTTCGATGCGATCGCGTGAAGGGCGCTGGCGAGGCCGGTTTCGCCGGCGGGTGCGATCGAATCGAGCGCGGAAAAAATCCGTTCGAGGTGGGCGGCGCGGCGGCTGGGCGGGATCTCGAGTTGAAGTTTCTCGGCGCAGACTGAGAGGCCCGCGGCGTCGCCTTGGTTGACGAGCAAATAGGCGAGCGATGCGGCGATGCGGCGGGCGAATTCGAATTTCGATTCACCGTCGCTTTGGAAGTCCATCGAGCCTGATGCATCGACGACGAAAATCGCGCGCAGGTTGGTGTCGGCTTCGTATTCCTTGATGTAAAACCGATCCGAGCGCGCGAAGGCTTTCCAATCGAGCCGGCGGGTGTCGTCGCCGGGAACATACTTGCGGTACTCGGCGAATTCGACCGATGAGCCGCGGTGTGGCGAGCGGTGGCGGCCGGCCATGTTGCCGGTCATTGCGATGCGGGCCTCGACTGGAAGCGAGGCGAGGCGTGAGAGAAGAGCGTTATCGATGAAATCGTACACTGGGGAGAATCAAGAGGCAAGAATCCAGAGTCAAGAAAGAGAAAGAGAAGGAGGAGAAAGGCAGGAATCAAGATTCCAGAGAGAGAGGTGGTGATGGTTTTAGGTGTCCGATGAAACCGCTCAACATTCGTGAGATTTCTCGCGTTTTTTCAATCATGTCATCCGTATTGGCAAATGGCTTGGTTTTCAACTCTCTGCAGACTTCGCGATGAATCATCAGTTGAGTGCGAAGTTCACCACACGAGCCTTTGCTGTAGCTAAGAAACCTTACGAAATCCGCATCGGAAGTCCTCTCCGCTCCTTCTGCGATGTTTGAGGGAATTGAAATCGCAGAGCGTTGAATTTGATCCTTGAGCGCGAATTCTTGCGACTTGTGCGATGCGACGCAGACCTTCACAGCCAGTCGGCATCCACGCTTCCAGACATCCAGATTTTCAAAGTTGTGGTCCATAATGCACTGTGTCTTGATTCTGGATTCTTGTCTCTGGTTTCTTGTTCTTATCACTCCTCTCGTGCTTCGCGGATCAGGCGTTCGACGATTTTTTTCGAGTTCATGCCTTGGGACTCCGCGTTGAAGTTGGTGATGACCCGGTGGTTGAGTACGGCGGGGGCGATGGCTTCGAGGTCTTCGAGTGAGGCCATGTAGGATCCGCGGAGGGCGGCTCGGGATTTTGCGCCGAGGACCAGGTACTGGACAGCGCGGGGTCCGGCGCCCCAAGCGACCGAGTCGTTGACCCATGCCGGTGTGTCCGCTTGGCCCGGGCGGGTTTTGCGAACGAGGCGGACGGCGGCTTGGTAAACATGTTCCGGGACGGGGAGGCGTCGCACGAGTTGTTGGCAGGCGAGGATTTTTGGTCCGTCGATCAATTTCTCGAGTGGCGTGGCGTGACCGCCGGTGGTTTCGCGGGCGATGCGGGTTTCCTCTTCGAGCGAGGGGTAGTCGACTTCGATGAGGAACATGAAACGGTCGAGTTGAGCTTCGGGCAGCGGGTAAGTGCCTTCCTGTTCGATTGGGTTTTGAGTGGCGAGAACGAAAAATGGCGAGGGCAGCGGGTAGGTCTTGCCGAGGACCGTGACCTTGTTTTCCTGCATCGCTTCGAGCATGGCCGATTGCGTTTTGGCGGGCGCGCGGTTGATTTCATCGGCGAGCACCATGTGGGAAAAGACCGGGCCTTTGATGAACTCGAATTCCCTGCGGCCGCCTGCGCCGGATTCTTGGATGATGTCGGTGCCGGTGATGTCGGCGGGCATCAGGTCGGGGGTGAACTGGATGCGGTTGAAGGTGAGGTCGAAGGTCTGCGCGACCGAGGAAACGAGCAGGGTTTTGGCGAGGCCGGGTACGCCCATCAGCAACGCGTGGCCTTTGGCAAAGAGGCAGATCGCGAGTTGTTCGATGACTTGTTCCTGGCCGATGATCACCTTGCCAATTTCTCGGCGCAGGACTTCGTGGATTTTTCCAAGTTCGTCGATGGCGGCGACATCGTCTTCGGGAAGTTGTGGGGGGAAGGCGGTGTGGGATTCCATGACTGGGGTAGGATGCCAAGCTAGGTTCGCGCGGGTTTTTGTCCAGAAGTGATCTTGGTGGCGGGGTGGGGGTCATACGGTG
>Ga0208481_1000078_pt1 | contig 28344 bp, 24 predicted proteins | sample LakMenEpi02Jun10_FD_150662 | JGI IMG/M metagenome (GOLD analysis project Ga0208481, IMG submission 150662) | Freshwater microbial communities from Lake Mendota, WI - 02JUN2010 deep hole epilimnion (SPAdes) | ecosystem: Environmental > Aquatic > Freshwater > Lake > Epilimnion/Euphotic zone ... | reverse complement strand
GAAAGTCACGAAACAGCACGAAATAAGAAGTCCCTGGGGGAGTTTATGGCTTTTCCAAAATGGTGAAACAAGCGTGACATGAAATCTCATGCCTTTCGTTGATTTTCGTGTGTTTCGTGGTTTCAAATGCTGTTTTCGGGCTTAGAGCAGTTTGTGAAAAGGTGTAGCCGGTCGAGCGAGAACGCGGCCATGGACATGGGATTCCGTTACTCATTCGAGATACGGTGAAGCCGCATTTTCCCAAACACCTAGATCCATCCCCATCGACTACAGATATGAGCAAAATGCTCTAAATACTCTGAGAGTATGTAAATGCTCTAAGAGTATGTCGTCACGAGATCGATAAGCACAGAAAAGCGCATCGAAAAAGAATCGCTGCCAGATCGGATGAAAGTCGTTTGGCATATCGGCGTATCGTGTCGCGATGCCGCGCTCACTGGATTATATCTTTCCTTCCCTAGCCACTAGAGTAGGGATATCGGTCTTCAACCAAAGCGCACTAAACCATGATCAAACTCCTCTCCAAATTCACCGTCGGCGACACGATCGTCCGATTCGATGTTCCTGCCAAAGGCAAGGGCGCGCCGCAGCTCTCACTTCATCCGAAGTCTCTTGTACCGGTGAAGCACCGCGAGTTTCTGCCGCCGGATGTCGAGATCGTGGGCCTGCCGGCAATGTGGCAACCGATGCGTGCGTGGTCGCTCGATGCGCTGGTGCAACTCAAGTGCATGGAGGACATTTACGGCGGATCTTTTTCCCAAGGTCGCACGATGCGGGCGGGGCACTCGACGGCCGTTCTCGAATTCATCGGTCAGAAGGTTCAGAAAAAGAACGGCAGCACCACCGTCATCACCACGCTCAAGCATCCCTCGGGACTGCGTTGCGAGCATCAGCTCTCATGGCAGGGGAATGTGCCGGTTTTTTCCAGTCGCGTGAGCGTTCGCAATGCCGGCAAAAAACCAGTGACACTTGAAATGCTCAGCAGCTTTTCGCTCGGCGGCATGACGCCTTATGCCAGCGATGACGCACCGAACCGATTGTTGGTGCATCGCTATCGTTCGGCCTGGAGCGCCGAAGGCCGCCTCGACACGCAAGGCATCGAGGACCTGCAACTCGAGCGCTCTTGGATCGGTCACGGCATCGCCTGCGAACGCTTCGGCCAGGTTGGCTCGATGCCGGTGCGCGGATTTTTTCCCTTCGTCGCCCTCGAAGATCGTGAAGCCGGAGTGCTGTGGGGCGCGCAACTCTCCTGTCCCGGTTCGTGGCAGATGGAGGTTTTCCGCAAGGACGATTTCGTTGCGCTCTCAGGTGGTCAGGCCGACCGCGAGTTCGGGCAATGGTTCAAAACATTGAAGTCAGGCGAAACCTACGACACTCCCGTCGCGACGATCGGCTGCATCAAGGGCGATATCGACCAACTCGCCCAGCGCCTCAGCTCCGCGCAGGAAGGCCCGCTGGCAAATCTTCCGAAGATCGAAAACGAGCTGCCCATCGTGGTGAACGAGTGGTGCACGAGCTGGGGCAATCCCACCCAGGAAAACCTTCTGGCTTTGGCCAAGCGTCTGCAAGGAACTCCGGCGAAGTATCTCGTCATCGACGATGGCTGGGCAGAGCGGCCGGGTGAAGCGGCCCTTCAATCCAATGGCGACTGGATCGTCAAAAAACGCGCCTTTCCCGATGGCCTTGCCGCGACCACCAAGGCGATCCGCGAGCACGGACTCATCCCCGGCATCTGGTTTGAGTTTGAGGTCTGCAATCCGGGGTCAAAAGCTTTTGATCTCAGCGATCATCATCTCCAACGCGATGGTCGTGTGCTGCAGGTCGGCAGCCGCCGCTTCTGGGATTTCCGCGATCCCTTCACTTTCGATTATCTTACCAAAAAGGTGATCCATCTCCTTCGCGACAATGGTCTTGGCTACCTCAAGGTCGATTACAACGACACCATCGGCTTCGGCGTCGATGGCGCGGAGTCGCCCGGCGAAGGCCTGCGCCAGCATCTGGAGGGCATGCAGAAATTCTTCCGCAAGATGCGCGAGGAGCTCCCAGATCTCGTCATCGAGAATTGCTCCTCCGGCGGTCACCGTCTCGAACCCTCAATGATGGGCCTCTGCGCGATGGGATCGTTTTCCGATGCGCACGAGACCCGCGAAATCCCGATCATTGCCGCCAATGTCCAGCGCCTCATCCTTCCACGTCAGTCGCAGATCTGGGCTGTTCTGCGCAAGAGTGACAACGCGCAGCGTCTCGCCTATTCGCTGGCGGCCACCTTCCTCGGCCGCATGTGCCTCTCGGGCGAGGTTCACGACCTTTCACCCGCGCAGTGGAAACTTGCGGTGTCCGCCATGGAACTCTACCGCCGGGTCTATCCGGTCATCCGCGATGGTCATTCCACTTTCCACGGCGAGACCGGCAAGAGCTGGCGTCACCCGCAAGGCTGGCAAGCCGTGCTGCGCACCGCGAAAAACGGCAAGCGCGCGCTCCTCGTCGCCCACACCTTTGGCAAGGCATTTCCCAAGTCGGTGCAGATCCCGCTCACCGAAAGTGGTTGGAAAATCGATGAAGCCTGGCCGGCAAAGTCCGGGCTCAAAAGCAGCCTCAAAGGGAAATCCCTGCAACTCGACCTGAGCGGTGAATTCCTCGCCACCGTCATCAGCCTTCGCCGCGGCTGATGGTGGAATTTTGAGCGGGGAAGGGAGCAGAAGCTGCCTAAGGAGGCACGACACTCTTGTCGTGCTCTTCCCGTGATCGACGCCGGTAGGGCGATGCTGTCGCGCGGTGCCTACTCCGCTTGGGCGCCTGCGGCGATGGCGTCGGTGCTGCTCTTTCCTTTCGATGTTGCAGAGGTGCACGACAGGAGTGTCGTGCCTCCTTAGGAAGAGGTAATCTATTTGACCTCGCAAAACTAGGAGCGAGATGATCCAGCCATGGTGAAGAGGCCGACGCTCGCCATTTACGGCCAGTGTCGCAGATTATTGGCTAACGCGGATGATGTTGTTTTTTTCATCCAAAAGCAGGTTAGTGGAAGTGACAGGATTTTCTGAGAGTGCGAAGGCCATGATCGCCACTCGCTCGCCCTCTTTGATGAGGTGGGCTGCGCCGCCATTGATCATGATGTGGCCAGTGCCAGGCTTTCCTGCCAACACATAGGTCTCCAGCCGCGCCCCAGTGGTGATGGAGGCGACCAACACTTTTTCGCCAGCCCATAGGTCAGCGGCTTTCATCAGATCGGTCGGAATCTCGATGCTGCCTTCATATTCAACATCGGAGCCCGTGATCATGGCTCGATGCAATTTGGACTTCAGGACCTCGCGGAACATGGCGGAAGCAACAATCCCAATGCCTCGGCGTCAAGTTGCAAGCGTTGCTGAGCTGGCGACTAGGTGATTTTTTCGCATCGATGCTCTCAAAATTAATGCTTTGGGGTGACCAAACGCGAAGGCGTCATGGAATCCGGTGATGAACCCCGCATGGCCATTCGTTTGAAAAAACAGTGAAAGTGGGAAGTGGTTGCCTGGCAAAATTACCTCGGAAATGGAAATTTTGTCCTAGCCCCCGAGCAAGGGATCGTTAGATTTTCGGCGTGGTTCGGCTGGCATTTCGCTGGCTTTGAATCGACGCGTTACCAGAAATTTTCCCCATGAACCTGACACTCAAAGTTTGGCGGCAGTCCGGGCCCGAGGCCCAAGGCAGGATTGAGACTTACGATGCGCCGGGCATCCCCGCTGAGGCCTCGTTTCTTGAGATGCTCGACATCGTCAACGAGGGCTTGATCAAAAAAAATCAAGAGCCGATCCACTTTGATCACGATTGTCGCGAAGGCATTTGTGGATCGTGCTCGCTCACGATCAATGGCATCCCGCACGGCAAGGAGCGCGGCGTGACCACCTGCCAACTGCACATGCGGAAATTTTCCGATGGCGACACGATCTGGATCGAGCCGTTTCGCGCCAATCCGTTTCCTGTGTTACGCGACCTGATGGTCGACCGCAGTGCCTTTGATCGCATCATTGCCGCTGGTGGTTATGTGGATGTGCGCACCGGTTCGGCGGTCGACGCGAATGCGACATTGATTCCCAAGCCCGATGCCGACGCTGCCTTTGATGCCGCTGCCTGCATTGGCTGCGGTGCCTGCGTGGCATCGTGCAAGAATGCCTCGGCGATGTTGTTTGTCGGGGCCAAGGTTTCGCACCTCGGCCATCTTCCGCAGGGTCAGCCCGAGCGTGACAAGCGTGTGCTCGCGATGGTGCGCCAAATGGACTCCGAAGGTTTCGGTAACTGCACCAACCAATACGAGTGCGAAGCCGCCTGCCCGAAGGAAATCAGCGTCGAGCACATCGCCCGACTCAACCGCGACTTCGCCGCCGCCGTCGCACGCGAGCAGTTGGTTTGATGCAAATTGTGGGGGAGTGATATCTCCTGTCCCAGGCCTTTGATGCGATCGGCATTCAGGGCGCAGTTTATCCCAGATTCCGAAGAGGGAACCACGATAGTCACGAAACAACACGAAATAAGAAGACCGTGGGGGATTTCATGGCTTTTCCAAAATGGTGAAACGATCATGGCATGTATTCCATGCTTTTCGTGAAACTTGGTGTGTTTCGTGGTTTCAACTTCTATTTTCGAGTTTATGGTAATCGGGGGTGAAGCACGGATCCCTCGAACCGTGGCTTCACCCCCTTATCCCTCTCCTGTCTGGAGAATTTTTTGTTGGCGGTCTTAAGCGTCGAGGCGCAGCGCCGCTTTTTGGGCGGCAGTTTTCGCGTCGCCTGAGGTCTTGTGCCCCTCGTCGCTGGTGAGGCGCATGCCGACGGGTTTGGAAACTCCAAACTCCTCCATCGTCACGCCGTACATCACATCGGCGCGGGCCATCGTGCGTTTTGAGTGGGTGACGATGATGAATTGCGAGCGATCGATGAAGCGGTCGAGCACCTTCACAAAGCGGTTGATGTTCGATTCGTCGAGCGGGGCATCAAGCTCGTCGAGCACGCAGAAGGGGCTGGGCTTGATCATGTAGATCGAGAACAGCAGTGCGACGGCGGTCATCGAGCGTTCGCCACCGGAGAGCAGGGTGATCGACTGAAGTTTCTTGCCGGGTGGCTTGGCGATCACTTCGATGCCGGACTCGAGCGGGTCGGACTCGTCGAGCAGGGTGAGGTCGGCCTGGCCTTTTTCGCCGAAGAGTTCCTTGAACATCGTTTGGAAGTTGATGCGAACTTGCGCGAAGGTTTCGGCGAAGAGGCGTTGGGTCTCGGTGTTGATGCGTTCGATGACTTCGAGCAGTTCGGTTTTCGACGAGACCAGGTCGTCGTGTTGCTTGCGGAGGAAATTGTAGCGTTCTTCGAGTTCTTCGAATTCTTCGATCGCGTCGAGGTTTACCGGGCCCATTGCATCGAGGCGGCGCTTGATGTCGGTGACGATTGATTCGATGAATTCCCAATCCGGTTCGCCGGTCATTTCGCCGGGGATTTCAGCGTCATCGGAGCCGGTGGCATCGACCACGATGGTGGGCATGTCGTCCTCTGCGTCGTCGTCGGAGGATTCCGATGTGAATGAGTCATCCTCATCGGCGGCGACCACCGTTTGTTTGCCGCCGCGGGCTTGGAGGGCTTTTTGTGATGCCACGCTGGCGAGGAGCGCGTGGGCATCGGGCTCAAAGTTGCTGAGGTCGATTTGGTAGCGTTCGGCGATCGAGTTGTTGAGGTTTTCGAGGCGCAGGTCGAGCTTGGTCGCGGCGATTTCCTCGCGGCCTTTTTGTTCGTTGATGCGTGAAAGGTCGCGGCGGAGTGCGGCGAGTTCCGTTTCGGCGCTCTCGATGGATTCGAGAAGAGCGGCGCGTCCGCTTGAGCGGGATTCGATTTCTTTTTCGAGGTCTTCGGTTTCGAGTCGATGGGTTTCACATTCTTCGGCGAGTCGGCTGTTTTCGGCGCTGGCGTCGTCGATGCGTTGGGTGAACGATTCGATTTCCGCTTCGCGGCGGATGGATGCTTCGCGGAGTTCCGAGAGGCGATTTTCCATGGGCCGTTGTTGTTCCTCGGCGGCTTGTTTCGCGCGGCGTTCGACGGCGAGTTCGGTGCGGAGGTTGTTGAGGTCGTTGGTGAGTTCGCCTTCGCGTTGGACGATTGAGTCCGCTTCTGACTGGAGGCGGCGGGCGTCGGTTTCGAGGCCTTCGAGGCGTTCGCGCGACTGGTGGAGTTCCGCTTCGAGTTGGACGCGGCTTTCGGCGGCGGCGCGTTCACGGTTGTCGAGTTCGCCGCGTTCCCAGCGGACATTTTCGAGTTTGGTGTCGAGGTTTTCGACTTCGCGGGTGGCGAGGGTGAGTTGGCCTTGGAGAGTTGAGAGTTCGACCTTTTGGCGTTGCAGTCGTTCGCGGGCGACTTCCACTTCCTCGCGAAGTTGTTCGAGGTTTGCCTCCGTGTCGGTCACGCGGCGGCGTGCGGCTTCATCGGCTTGGGCGAGTGTTGCGACTTCGTTTTCGAGCGTGCGTACTTCGTTGCGAAGTTCGAGCACTGAGGTCGAGCCCTCGGCGGTTGAACCGCCGCGCAGCGTGCCTTCGCCGCCGAGGATCACACCGGCGAGCGTGACAAAAGTGACACCAGGGTGGTTTGGGCGCAGTCGCAATGCAGTCGCGAGGTTGGGCACAATGAGTACGCGGTCGAGCAGGCGCTCGATGATGCCGGAGATGCGTTTGTCTGATTTCACACGGTCGAGTGCCCATGCGGTGGCACCTTCCGGCAGGGCTTCCATTTGGGTGCCTGCGGCGTGCGCGACGAAGGATTCGGGGATGATCGCCGCGATGCCGAGTTGCTTGGCGGTGAGGCGTTCGATGATGGCTTCGGCGACGGCCTGGTCCTGTACGAGTACGGCCTGCAGGTGATTGCCGAGGGCGGATTCGATCGCGCGGGCGCAGTCGTTATCGGCCTCGATGAATGAGGCCAGCACGCCGTGGATGGCGGGTTTGAAATGGTCGGGAGCGTCGAGTCCGTTGAGCACATTGCGGGTGCCTTTTTCAAAGCCTTCGCCGCTTTCCACAAGTTGGCGTACTGCTTCGAAGCGGGCCGAGCGTTGGGCGAGTGTGCGGTTGGATTCCGTGGCAGCGGTGCGTGCCGCATCGAGGTCGCCGCGGGTGTGTTGGTAGGCGCGTTCGGCGCTTTGGAATGCCTCTTCGAGTTCGGAAATTTGTGCGGCAGATGTTTCGACCTCGCTTTGGATGCGTGATTGTTCGGAGCGGCCCTCTTCCATTTCGAGGTTGAGGCGTTGTTCCTCATCGGCGAGTTGGCGGGCGCGGTCGCGGTTGCCTTCGAGTTGTGCGAGTGAAGATTCGATTTTTGCCTGTACGGCGGCGATGAGCGACTGCGTGCGGTTCGCTTCGGCGCGCGAGGTGCGCAACGAGTTTTCGAGTCCCTCGCGTTCGGCGCGTGCTCCGCGCGTGCGTTCCTCCATTTCGGCGAGGCGCAATTCCTTTTCGGCGATGTGGCGGTTGAGTTGATCGAGCGATTCGTTGGCGGCGATGAAATCAAATTCCTGTTGGGCGAGTTTGTCGCGGGTCGATTGGATATCCTCGCGGTTCTGGCGGATGCGCGACTCGAGTTCGTGTTTGCGTTCCTCGTTGAAAGCGATGCGTCCTTCGGCGCTGTTGAGTGCGTTGCGGTGTTCGTTGAGGCGCTGGCGGATCTCGGCGAGTTCGCCTTCGAAGACGCGGGCGGAGGCGCGGGCTTCGTTGACCGCTTCCTCTTTTGCGGGAAGTTGCATCGAGAGCTCAGTGTCGCGGACTTCTAGCCCGCGGATTGAGGTGAGCAACTCATCGCGCTCGGCGGTGAGCTCGATGAATTTCCGATGGCCGAGGTGCGTGTCGAGGATGCGGGTGTCGGCGGCGAGCGCCTGGTAGCGGCGGGCTTTCGCGACTTGGCGCTTGAGTGAGTTCATGCGGCGCTCCTGTTCGGCGAGCACATCCGAAACCCGCAGCAGGTTGGCTTCGGTGTATTCGAGTTTGCGCAGCGCTTCCTTTTTCTCGCGCTTGAACTTCGTGATGCCGGCGGCCTCCTCGAACACCGCGCGGCGTTCCTCGGGTTTTGACGAAAGGATCTGGTCGATCTGACCTTGCGCCATGATTGAATATGCCGTGCGGCCGATGCCGGTATCCATGAGCATATCATGGATGTCCTTGAGGCGGCAGAGCGTGTTGTTGATGCGGTATTCCGATTTGCCGTCGCGATAGACCCGGCGGGTGATCGAGACCTCGTTGTAATCGACCTTCAGCGCCTGTTCGCAATCGGCCATCGTGAGCGTGACTTCGGCCATGCCGAGCGGCTTGCGTTTCTCGGTGCCGTTGAAGATGACATCGGCCATTTCGCCACCGCGCAGAGCTTTGGCGGAGGTTTCGCCGAGCACCCAGCGGATCGCATCGACCACATTGGATTTGCCGCAGCCGTTGGGGCCGACGATGCCAGTGACGCCCTCGGCGAATTCGAACACGGTCTTGTCGGCGAAGGACTTGAAGCCTTGGATTTCGAGAGTTTTGAGGTACATGGGACAGGAGTTGGGAAATGAACCCGGAGGGATTCGGGATTCCACAAGCTACTGGCCCAAGGTGCAGATCGCAATCCAATCGAGCGAAATGACACTAAATGTGGTGCTTAAATGCAAAAATAACACTACATATTGTGATTTTGGGTATTTAGGATTCCTGAAACAATTTGTCGCTCCGGCTGTTGAGGGTGGCCTCAAATTTCGATTTCGCCCTCGAAGACAAAGTCGGCGGGGCCGGTGAGCGTGACATTTGAGAAACTTTGTGGGCCGGATTTTTCGAAGCCGATTTCCAATGTGTCGCCGCCCGCAACATCCACCTTGATCGGTGAGGGAGCGTCGGTGAGCAGGTGGTGGATGAGGGCGCAGGCGACCATGCCGGTGCCGCAGGCGAGGGTCTCATCCTCGACGCCGCGTTCGTAGGTGCGGATGCGGATGTGGCCGGGAATGAGGACGGTGGCGAAGTTGGCGTTGGTGCCGGCGGGTGCGAAGTCGTCGTGGCGGCGGATCGCGCGACCGATGGTGAAGACATCGAGTGCGTCGAGCGCATCAGCATCGGGCAGATAGCTCACAGCATGGGGTACACCGGTGTTGACGAAATGGATTGCTGTGTTGAGTCCGGCGACCTTGGTGGGCGTGTTGAGCTTCAGGTCGTTTGGTTCGGACATCGCGATGCGGACATTTTCACCGACCATGTCGGCGGCGAGCGTGCCGGCGATCGTTTCGAAGGTGACACGATCGGCGATGTTATCACCGAGGTGGGCGGTGAAGCGGCCGAAGCAACGGGCGCCATTGCCGCACATTTCGGCTTCGCCGCCATCGGCATTGTAGTAGCGGAAGCGGAAGTTTGCGCCGTGTTGCGCGGGTTCGACCGCGAGCAATCCGTCGGCGCCGATGCCACGGTGGCGGTCGCAGAGGGCTTCGATCGTTTGTGCATCGAGTTTGATTGAGAGGTCGCGGTTGTCGATGACGATGAAGTCATTGCCGGCGCCGTTCATTTTGTAAAAGGGAAGGAGCATGGGGTGTGGGAGTGCGGAGTTGGTGGGGAGCATTAGCTTGGCGGGTGAGCGTATGCAAGAGTCACGATGCATTGCCGTTGACCGCGGGTCCGCGGGAGGTGATGGTGCGGCATGTTCATTGATCACATTCGGATCTTCGCGAAGGCCGGCGATGGTGGTGACGGGATTGTTTCCTGGCGCCGGGAGAAATTTGTGCCGCGAGGTGGCCCGGATGGTGGTGATGGTGGTGCGGGCGGAAGTGTCGTGTTGGTGGTCGACCCATCGACGGACAATCTCCGCCAGTATCATTTCGATCCCAAGCTCATCGCTGAGAATGGTAAGAATGGCGGTGGCACGCGCAAGACTGGCAAGGGTGGCAAACTGGTCATTGGCCGGGTGCCGCCTGGCACGGTGGTTTATCGTGCGAATGCCGCGACCGTGCAAGAAGCTGTGGAAATGGAGCGCGGTGATGAAGGTATCGACCTCGAGCCGATCGCGGACCTCACGGAAAACGGTCAGGAATTTGTGCTCTGCAAGGGTGGGGAGCCGGGCAAAGGCAACTGGCATTTCCGAACCCCCACCAACCGTGCGCCGGTTGAGTGCACGCTCGGCACGCCGGGTGAGCTAGGTGTTTTTTATCTCGAGCTGAGGCGCATCGCTGATGTTGGTTTGGTCGGATTTCCCAATGCGGGAAAATCGACGCTGCTTGGCAAGCTCTCCGCTGCGAAGCCGAAGGTGGCCTCGTATCCTTTCACCACGCTGCAACCGGTGGTGGGTGTGCTCGAGTTTCCTGGATTTCGCCGCTGCACGATCGCCGACATTCCTGGCTTGATCGAAGGCGCTCACGAAAACCGCGGGTTGGGTCATGAATTTTTGCGTCACATCACCCGCTGTCGCATACTGCTGTTCGTGGTCGATATGGCCGGTAGCGAATGCCGTGACCCGGTTTCCGATTTGGAGATTTTGCGCCGCGAAATTCGCGAATACGACGAGGAGCTTGCGCGCTTTCCGTGGAAGGTCGTGGCCAACAAGATGGACCTCGAAGGCGCCGCCGAGCACCTCGCAAATTTCCGTCAGCGCTTCCCGAAGGTTGAGATCATACCAATTTCCGCCGAGAGCGGTGAGGGCATGGACGACCTTCGCCGCATGCTCGACAGCGAAGTTGCCACCCATCCGAACGAGGGGTGATGGAAGATTTGCACGAAATGGTTTTCGTGTACGGGACCTTGCGTCGCGGTGCATCGAATCATTTCCGCATGACGCAGGCGCGCTTTGTCACTGAGGGAGCAGTGCTTGGGAGGCTCTATCGCATCGATTGGTATCCCGGTGTTGTGGCCGATGAAAATGCCGCGCCGGTGATGGGGGAAATTTTTGAGACCGATGCGCCGACGATCGAAGCGCTTGATGAGTTTGAAGGCAACGGATATCGAAGGGTGATGGTTCCTGTCAAAGTGACTGGTGAGGCTGGCACATCATACGTGATCGAGGCTTGGATGTGGGAATGGCTTGGAGATCCTGATGAAGCCAAGTTGATCGCCAGCGGTGACTGGCTGGCTGAGTCGTGAGGCAGTGCGAATGCTGTCGAATAGATTGACTCGAGCGATGGCGGGAATGCCATGAGGCAATCGAAAGCGCAGTGCGTCTACTTGGAGCTCGTTTTTCGCGGTTGCTTTTTGGGGAGTCCGTAGCGGTTGATCATGTTGTAAATGGTTCGCAAGCTGACCTTGAGTCTCTTGGCTGCACGTCGGCGGTTGCCTTGGCATGCATCGAGGGCGTTGATGAGGCTCGTTTTGGTGAGGGCTTCGATGCTCCCGGCGTTGCTTTCCAAGTCTTCCGCCTCGGATGGTTGTTTGGCGTGTAGATTATTGAGGTGAGCCAAGTCGCTGGGGCCGATGAGTCGGTCGTTTGTATGGGTGACGGCGTGTTCCAGCACGCTGTGGAGTTCGCCGATGTTGCCAGGCCATGAGTAATCGCAGAGCAACTCCATGGCTTTACGCGTGATGCCCGGCACTCGGAGATGGTGGATGGCACAGATGTGTGAAACGATGTTTTCACACAGCTGGGGAATATCTTGTGACCTTTGGGTCAAGCCGGGAACATTGACGCGATATACGGAGGCGGCGTACCAAAGATCGGGCCTCAATTGTTCAGCCCGGGCGTTTGATTGGAGGTCGTTGACGTCGGCTGCTACCGAGGTGATGAGGTGACAGGATTTTTCTGCTGAGGAGGATTGGTTTTGTTTGATCCATTCGAGCAATTCGGTCTGTGCCTTTGTTGAAAGGCATTGAAGGTTTTCGATGTAAAGCGTGCCACCCATGCAGGCTTGTATTTTGGGGGTCATATGGGCGTGGGTGGATCCGTTCTGGTTGGTAAGAGGCTTGCCAAAAAGTTCCTGTTCGACCCGGGTTTGGGGTATGTGGGATGCATCGATGCTGATGAAACACTGGCCGGCTCGCGAACTTTTGCGATGGATCCATTGGGCGATGGATTTTTTTCCGCTGCCGGGGGGGCCAATAAGCATGACGGGCGAGATTGTTTTGGCTGCATCGCGGGCATCGAGCATGGCTTGGCGCATGGCAGGTGACTGCCAGCGGCTTCGGCTCTGAGCTGTCGCATGCGCTGTGTGTGTCTTGTGCCGCTGATCGTCGATCGCTCGTGAAACCGTTGATAGCAATGTCGATGGTCGACAGGGTTTTGTGAGGTAATCGATTGCCCCAGCTTTCATGGCCAGCACGACAGATGGGGTGTCGCTTCTGGCGCTCAGGACGATGCACGGGAGGTCGGGCCGTGTTTTTCTTGCGATTCGGATGGCTTCGATTCCATCGCCGTTGGGTAGGGTGAGGTCGACCAAGGCAGCATCCAAGGGTTGCTCTTGCTTGAGCATGCTGGTGGCGTCTGCAAGGCTGGAGCATGTGACGCATGACACATGGTGATTTTCAAACATTTCGCTGATGCGTGAGGCGCTGTTTGTATCTCCATCAATTATGAGAAGGTTGTGAGTTGTCTTTTTTTCTTCGGTGGCACCCGTTTCGCGGGGCTTTTCTGCAATGTGTGATGTGGCTCGCATGGGGGGATTGGTATGGTGAAGCATGCGTTTTAGGCGTGATGGCGCAATCCACGCGATGGCGCGAGACGGGACGGCCGCGCTGTGTGATCGGCGCGTCGGAGGTGAATTTTTTGCAGTGATTGGTGGAATCACTCATGTTGCCTAGGTGGTTTTGCGGACGATGGGTAGTGGCATCAAATCATGCTTACCCAAACATCCACACATAAACCAATTGTTGGCCGGAATTCCGGTCGTGTCATCGAGTCAATCCCCGGAACACGCGTGCTGACAAAGCGCTCTGCGCTTGCGGCTTTCGTAGCACTGGCGGGATTTAGCCTTTCCAGCATTGCCGGCGCCGCAGATGTTGGCCTGGCTTGGAACGCCAACCCGGAAACCGACATTGCCGGTTATCGGCTGAGCTATGGAACCAGCTCCGGACAGTACACCCAGGTCAAGGAAGTGGGACGCGATACGCGTACGCTTGTCACCAATCTCGAGGCTGGTCGTACTTATTATTTTGCGGTCGCTGCCGTGAATTACGCGGGCATGCAGAGTGATCCATCGGCTGAAGTTTCGTACCAAACGCCACCGCTTTATTTCAATCTCAACTTGGCTTGGAACCCCAATCCTGAGACCGACATTTCCGCTTATCGCTTGAGCTATGGAACTTCATCGGGTCAATACAATCAAGTGGTGGATGTCGGTCGCAACACTCGTGCTACGGTGAGTAATTTGGAGCAGGGAAAGACCTATTACTTTGCTGTGACGGCGGTGAATTATGCCGGCATGGCCAGTGATCCTTCGAGCGAGTTGGTTTACAATGGTGCACCTGCCGTTGCTGCGACTTCGTCCTTCACGCTATTGCAACAAGGTTCGCCCACGGTGAGCAGCCTGTCTTCGGATGCGGGTTCGTCGGCCAATGTGCTGAACTCCTATCTGGGCGGAGATTCTGCCGGTGGTTTTGATGCTGGCTTGTCGCCGACCGCGTCGAATGTGACGGCTGATCCTGATGGCGATGGTGTGAGTAAGCCCTATCTGGTGTTCAGCTATCGTCGTGCCCAGCTTGTTGCCGCTGACTCGAGCATTGCGGCCAGTGTTGAGGTTAGCAGGGATCTTACTTCTGGCTGGGAAGAAAGTAGCGGTTTGCCAGGTGTGGTGGTGCTTGAAGAAGCGAATGCCGCGGGGCCTGGTGTTGATATCGTGAGAGTGTATTTGCCGACGAGTCTCGCAACAAAGGGAAGTTTGTTTGCGAGGTTGGCGGTAAGCCAGCTCGCGCAGTGAGCCTCCGAAGCGCGTTGAGTTTCGCGCATTGAAACAAAAAAACCGCAGCCCATGGGGTTGCGGTTTTTTTGTTGAGTGATGTGATGGCAGGGATCAGCGCTTGGAGAATTGGAAGCGCTTCCGAGCACCGGGTTGACCGGACTTTTTGCGTTCCTTCATGCGCGGGTCGCGGGTGAGGAAACCGAGCGGCTTGATGACCTTGCGGTTCTCGGGATCGACCTGGGTGAGGCTGCGTGAGATCGCGTGGCGGATCGAAACGGCTTGTGCGTGGATGCCACCGCCTTTGACGACCACATTGACATCGTACTTGTTGGTCAGCGAGGTCGCTTGGAATGGGGCGAGAATCGCGTTTTGAAGTTCGATCGTGGGGAGGTAGTCTTCGAAGGGGCGCGAGTTGATGATGATTTGGCCGGTGCCTTCGGTGAGCCAGACTCTCGAGACTGCGGTTTTGCGGCGGCCGGTGGCGCTAGGTGAGGTTGTGGACATGGTAGGAGAAAATTAAGTGCGCTTAGCGGACGGCGTATGCGACGGGTTGTTGTGCTTCGTGCGGGTGTTCGGCACCGGCGTAGACCTTGAGCTTGGAGTATTGGGCTTTGCCGAGGCGGGTCTTGGGAAGCATGCCATAGACGGCGCGCTCGACGAGGAGGATCGGGCGGCGTTCGCGGACCATGCGTGGGGTTTCGACTTTTTGTCCGCCGACGTATCCCGAGAAGCGGGTGTAGATCTTGGCGTTTTCCTTGGCGCCGGTGAGCACGACTTGATCGGCATTGATGACGACCACGAAGTCGCCGGTGTCGATGTGGGTGGTGAAGGTTGGCTTGTGCTTGCCGCGGAGGAGGCGGGCGGCTTCGACAGCGACCTGGCCGAGGACTTTGCCCTTGGCGTCGATCACATACCACTTGCGCTCGACTTCTTGGGGCTTGGCGGAAAATGTCTTCATGTGCTTGTAAGGAGGTGGTTGCGACCATGATTGAGGTCGCGCGGGGGGCGCAAACTAGGGATCCGTTTGGTGGCTGTCAATCGGGAAATCACGCGAATTTTCCTCAAATTTTCAGCAAATGCGGCGATGGGGTGTTGGGGTGGGGGTTTTGGGAGAAATCACTCCTTTGCATCGGTGGGTCGGCTGGGCGGGCTGTTGATCGGGCGTGGCAGTTGGCCGGTGCCGGAATCGCCGATGGATGACTGGGTGCGGATCGCTTTGGCGATGTGTGCTGCGAGCTTTTGGCGGTAGGCAGGATCGGCGGCGAGGCGGCTTTCGCTTGGGTGGCTGAGGTAGCCGCACTCGATGAGGACGCAGGGGATTTCCGGGTTGCGGGTGAGGCGCAGGCGGCGGCGGACCAAGCCACGGTTGTTTTCTTCGGCGGGGCTGGCGGCGCTCATGGCGTCTTGCAAGCGGGTGGCGAGGCCGTGGCTGTCGACTCGCCAGTAATAGGTTTCAGGTCCGCGCACATGAGAAGGACCGCTGTTGAAATGGACGCTGATGAGTACCGCATCGCCGCGCTTGTTGGCGAGGGCGACGCGATCATCGAGGTCGATGAAGTGGTCGTGATCGCGCAGCAGGATGGTTTTGAATCCGCCGAGTTCGGCTTTGATGCGTTTGGCCATGTCGAGGGTGAGATCCTTTTCCTTTTGGCAGGTATGGGGGCTGATGGCGCCCGGGTCCTTGCCGCCGTGGCCGGCATCGATGATGACGGTTTTGAAATTTTTCGGTCCGGGGCGGTGACCCCAGTAGTCGCGGCCGTAAGACGAGGATGTGTCCGTGGCGCATGAGGTGATGAGCAGGGCGATGATTGGAAAGCAGGTGGTGAGTTTGAATGTGAGGCGCATTGGTTAGGGGATTTATGATTTTCGGTTGAAATAAAATTCCAGTTGGTCGTTGCCGTTGGCGGACCATGCTTCGACACCGAGCGCGCGAAGTTCGGCGGCGAACTCGCGGGTGTAGCCGTGGATGGTGATGACGCGTTTGGGGCAGACGGTTTCGACGCAGTGCATGAGGCCGGGGTGGTCGGCGTGATCGGAAAAGGGAATGACCTCATCGACGCCGTAGCGAAATTTTGCGCCGGGTTGCAGTGCCCAGCCGCTGAGCATCGCGGTGCGTTTGGCTTTGATCCCAAGGAGTTTTTTTGAGCGCATCACATGCGGTGGTGCGATGATGACATGGCCTGCGGGCGCGTGTCCGTCGAACTCGAGCGGTTCTGGCAGTTGCGGTGTTCCGGCAGCGATGCAGGATCGGGTCATGCTGGCGGCGGCGGGATGAAGCAGTGTGGGTATGTCGTGTTCGTGCATCAGCGCGAGCGCTTCCTGGGATTTGCCGAGCGAGTAACCGAGGAGGACCGGAGTTTTGTTTTGGGCGAAACTTTCGCTGACGAAGTTGATAATTTCATTTTCCACTTCCGATGTTTCAGGGAACCGGTGGCGTGGCAGGCCGAAGGTGGTTTCCATGATGAGCGTGTCGGCTTGGGCAAATACGATTCGTTCGGCGGTGCGGCTCGGGCGGATTTTGAAATCGCCGGTGTATAGCAGGCTGGCCTGATCTGCGAGGCGCGTGATGTGGATCATGGCAGAGCCGGCGATGTGGCCGGCGGGGAGCAGCGTGATGCGGAAATTTTTGTCGGTGAATGATGAGTGGAACGGCCGGGGCTCGATCCTCTCGGCAGAGATGCGAAAGCGATCGCGCAGCAATCGTGCGGTGACCTCCGAACAGATCGTCGAGCTGTGGCGCGCGACATGGTCGGCGTGTGCGTGGGAGATGAAGGCGCGGGGCTTTGGGGAGCGTGGATCGAGCCAGAGATCGAGCTCCGGCAGGTAGAGGCCTTTTTGATAAATGACTTCGATCACAGGCCTGTGTTTTGAGTTGGATGGAAGGCTGCGCTTTTCACACCGCGACGGGTGCCTTGATGTGCGGGTGTGATTCGTAGTTTTCGAGTCGGATGTCGTCGAAGGTGAAGGCGTCGATGTCTTTCACCTCGGGGTTGATCCAAATTTGCGGCAGCGGTTTTGGTTCGCGGGTGAGTTGGAGTTCCGCCTGTTCGAGGTGATTGGTGTAGAGGTGGAGATCGCCGAAGGTGTGGACGAAGTCGCGGACTTCGAAGTCACAGACATGGGCGATCATGTGGGTGAGGAGTGCGTAGGATGCGATGTTGAAAGGGACGCCGAGGAAGAGGTCGGCGCTGCGTTGGTAGAGCTGGCAGGATAGGCCTGAGCGGCCACCGTCGCGGGGCTCGTGGACATAGAATTGGAAGAGCAGGTGGCAGGGGGGGAGTGCCATTTCGTGAATTTGCCCGACATTCCACGCCGAGACGATGTGACGGCGTGAGTGCGGATTGCCCTTGAGTCCTTCGATCAGCAGGTGGATCTGGTCGATCGTGCGGCCATCGGGCGCGGGCCATGAGCGCCATTGTTTGCCGTAGACCGGGCCGAGCTCACCATCAGCATCGGCCCATTCGTCCCAGATCGTGACGCCATTTTCCTTGAGGTAGCGGGTATTGGTTTCGCCCCGCAGGAACCAAAGCAGCTCGTGGATGATCGAGCGGAGATGGAGTTTTTTGGTGGTGATGCAGGGAAACCCTTGGCGCAGGTCGTAGCGGACTTGGCGGCCGAATACCGAGACCGTGCCGGTGCCGGTGCGGTCGGCGCGATGCTCGCCGTTTTTCATTACATCACGCAGCAGGCCGAGGTAGGTATCCATGCGCCCAATCAAGCCATGGACCCGCTTTGGCCCGCAAGGTTGAAGCTTCGCCGAGGCGGTTTCGGGCGAAAAAATTTGACTTGCAGAAAATGTGGACATAATTTGTCCACATGAGAACCGTCACTGTCAGGGATTTGAGAAACAACTTTTCCAAGGTCGAGGCATGGCTTGGCGAGGGAGAGGAGATTCGCATCGAGAAGCGCGGCAAGCCGATCGGGTATTTGTCGGCGACGGGGAAATCGGGCAAAAAGACCAGACCCATGCCGGACTTCATGGCGAGGCTGAATGAAATTTGGGAAGGTCGTGTTTTTTCCGATGAGGAAGTGCGCGCCATGCGGGATGCTGAACTTGAGGGTCAACTGGGATGAGCGCTTATCCCGATGCCTCCTTTTTGTGTTCGCTTTATCGCCTCCAGCGAAACTCTTACGAAGCTGTCAATTATCACAAATCCATGCCGTCGCGCTTGTGCGTATCCAGTCTCCTCTTGCTGGAGTTTCGCCAGTCGATCCGTTTTCAGATGAGGTTGTTTGCGTTGGATCGCAGCAAGGGTTTTGCGAAGACCGAGGGCATGGCGATGTTGCGTGCTCTGCAGTCGGATCTTTCGCAAGGGGTGTTTGAAATGACCGCGCCCGACTGGGCGGATGTGCATCGCATTGCGGACATGTTGAGTGAAAAGTACACCGAAGAAAACGGTCATCGCATGACCGATATTTTGCATGTTGCCAGTGCGATTCACCTCGGGTCCGAGGTGTTTCTCACATTCGATGCCAACCAGAAGCGCTTGGCCGAGGCGTCGGGGATGGAAGTGCCGCTGTGAGTTTCACTTGCTCACATTGAAGCGGAACTCGATCACATCGCCGTCCTTGACGACATACTCCTTGCCTTCGATGCGGAGTTTGCCGGCTTCCTTGGCGGCATTTTTCGAGCCGAGGCCGACGAGGTCGTCGTAGTGGACGACTTCGGCAGCGATGAAGCCGCGTTCGAAATCCGTGTGGATCACGCCGGCGGCGGCGGGGGCTTTGTCGCCCTCGTGAATCGTCCATGCGCGGGTTTCCTGCACGCCGGTGGTGAGGTAGGTGCGAAGGCCGAGCAGGTGGTAGACCGCTTGGATCAGCGATGAGACGCCGGAATCATTGACGCCCATTTCGCGAAGGAACTCGAGTGCTTCCTCGGGGGGCATTTCGCTGAGCTCTTCTTCGATGCGCGCGGAGATCACCACCGCTTCCGAGCCGCTGTGTTCGGCGGCGTAGCGGCGGACCTTGGCGACTTGCGGGTGCGAGTCCGGATTCTCGATCGCGCCGGCGAGTTCGTCTTCGGAAACATTGCAGGCGTAGATCGTTTTCTTGGATGAGAGCAGGAAAAATTCGTGGACGACCGACTTGTCTTCATCGCTGAATTCGAGTGTGAGGGCCGGCTTGCCTTGATCGAGGTGAGGCATGATCACATCGATGAGCTCAACTTCCTTTTTCGCTTCCTTGTCGCCGCCCTTGGCTTTCTTTTCGCGGGACGAGCGGCGTTTTTCGAGAGCCGCCATGTCGGCGAGGATGAGCTCCGAGTTGATGATCTCGATGTCGCGGATTGGGTCGACCGTGCCGAGTTCGTGGATGATGTCGTCGTTTTCGAAACAACGGACCACTTGAACGATCGCGTCAGTCTCGCGGATGTTGGCAAGGAACTGGTTGCCGAGTCCGGCGCCTTCCGAGGCGCCTTTCACAAGTCCGGCGATGTCGACAAACTCGATCGCCGTGGGGACCAGTTTTTGTGAGCCCGAGATTTTTGAGAGCACGGCTAGGCGTGGGTCGGGCACGGTTACGATACCGACATTCGGGTCGATCGTGCAGAAGGGATAGTTGGCCGCCTCCGCCTTGCGGGTGCGGGTGACGGCGTTGAAGAGGGTTGATTTCCCGACATTGGGCAGTCCTACGATTCCAGCTTTGAGCATTGCGGGGGGAGGGTGAGGGAGAGGGGGGCGCGAGGACGAGAAAAATCCGCCACCGCGCCAACGCGATGAGGGATTGCCATCGGAGAAATCGGCGTGTATGCATGACGACGATAGCCCCTGAGAGCCGATGATCGCCTATCTTTTCAGTTGTGAGCATGCGACCTGCACGGTGCCGGAGGCATACCGCGAGTATTTTCGCGGCAACGAGGAAGTTCTGACCTCAAATGAGGGTTGGGAGCCGGGGGTCTTGAATTTGAGTCAGGCCTTCGCGATGAGGTTCCGTACTCCGTTGGTGCATGGCGATGTGACTCGGCTATTGATTGATTTGGAAAAGGATGGGGATGAAAGGTGGAGTCGCTTTTCCGAAAAAATTCCCGAGAGCCTGCGTTTGAGGATGGCTGACAGGCACGAGAGGCTTTTCCGCCAGCAATTGCGTCAGCGTATCGCGGAGGATCTGCGCAGATATGAAAGTGTGGTGCATGTCATGGTGCACACGGATGCCGTCAATGCGGGCAGGGTGAGTCTGGTCACGCTGGAGAAGTCGGTGTTGGGTGAGACTTTGGCGGGTGAGTGGGCATCGAATTTGCGCGCGGCGGATGTCGATGTGCGCTGCGTTCGCGGAGAGGAAGGCGGTGCGTTTGCCAAGGCATTGGCGCGCGAATGTGATCCGGCGCGATACGCACAGATCCGTTTGGAGGTTTCGCAGGATTTCTTTCTTGAGGGCAAGCCCTTGCGTTGGGAGACCATCAAAAAAATCCTGTTGGATTCACTTGCGCAGGCGACCGAGCAAAAAGCTTAGCGGCCGAGGAGGCCTTTGGATTGTTCGAGGCTGAGGGTGCGTTGTTCCCGCCAGTCGATAATTTGCGGCTCCTGAAATACGCGTCGGCGGATGTCGGTTTCGGCATCGGAGTTTTTTGAAATGTTTTGCGTGCTCGCTTCCCTGGCTTGGTTGGTGGCGAAGTTTTTGGTCTCGTAGGTGCCGGGCAGTTTGGCGGTCGTGCTAGCCTCGCGTGCGTTTTTACCATCGAGTGTAGAAGGGGTCATGAAGCGGCTGCCGTCGGTGTTGCCATCGTAGGTTTTGCGGCCGTAGTCCTTGTTTCCCCACCAGGATTTTTTCGCGTATTCTCCTGTTTTGTATGTGTTTTTTTGATATTCGCCTTTGAAATATGGAGATGCCCCTTGGCTCTCAAAAGAGCTGCGTTTGTCTCCCTGGATTTTCCAATTTCCTTCGGAATCCTGGCTGTAGCCGTTCTTTTCGCTGAGTCGTTGGTTGAAGGTTTTGTGGGTGGGTGCGGGTTCGGCCACCTTCGTGTCATTCGAGCATGAGGCCATGATGACCAGCGTGGCAGAAAGCATGTGGTGTCGGGAAATCATTGTTTCCTAATGGATTCTTCGAGTTTTGGATCTGGTTGGGCGCCACGCTCGAGTGCCTGTTGGTAGTAATTTTTCGCATCCTCGAAGCGACGGTCACGCGAGCAGAGCAGTGCGAGGTTGTAGTAGGGCTCGCTGGGCATCGGGTCGGCATTGATCGCGGCTTTGAAGTGGGATTCCGCTTCGCCGAGGCGCCCAAGGCGGTAGCGCAGGGTGGCGAGAAGGAGCTGGCTTTTTGCGTCGTTGGGCGCGAGTTCGACGGCTTTGGCGATGGCCTTGTCGGCGGCCGGTATGTCGCCCATTCGCATGAATGAAAAGCCCAGCATGCGGTGGGCATAGGCGTTGTTTTCATCGAGTTCAACCGCTCGGCGGAAGGCATCGATGGCTGCCATTGGGTCGTCCAGCTTCAGGTGCACCACGCCGAGTTTGCAAAGTGATGGCGTGTGGCCCGGGTGTTGTTCGATGATCATTTCGTAAAGCTCGCGGGTCGGCAAAAGGCGGCCGGCGACGAAGGATTTTTCCGCGGTGCGTTCGAAGGCGGAGATGTCGCGGTTGAGTTCGCTGGTGGCTTGGCTGACAGTTGCGCGATCGCGTGCGAAGGGTGAGACAAATTCGCCATCTACCTGGCGATCGGCGATGAGTTTTTGTTCTTCGGGTGAAAGCGCGATTTCACCGGTGTCGAAAATTTCGATGGCCTTGGAAATTCGCTCGTCGCCGGTGCCGATTTCGCGTGCAGCATCGACGAGCAGCTCGCGGGCTTGGCGGCGGCGTTCCTGGGTGCGCAGTTGGCGCTTGATGATTTCGCGCAAGAGCTCAGCTTCCGCCGGGTCGGCGTTTGATTCGCCCTTCGCGAGGGCCGACTCCTCAGACTTCAGGCGTACTTCGAGTTCGGCCAGGCGTTTTTCCTGCTCGCGTTTTTCCTGCTGGAGGTTGTTGATTTGTGTTTTCGCGATGGCGAGGTCGCGTAGGGCGTCTGTGTAGGCGTCCTTGTCGGCATTGTTTTCGCGGCTGATACTTTCCACCTTCTCGTTTGCTTCGCGGAGGTTTTTGGCGAGCGACATGTTTTGTTCGATCAGGTCCTGGATACGGCCGGATTCGTTGAGCTTGAGAAGCGCGGACATCTGGTCGCGCTCTTGGGTGAGCGTATCATGCTCGCTGCGAAGTTGGGAAAATGCCTGGCGGCTTTCCTCGAGTTCCTTGCCGAGGCTGGCGATGCGTTCGTTGGCTTTGGTGAGTTCCGAATTTTTTTGTTCGAGTTCTTGTTCGAGCAAGTCGAGTTGTTTGCGTTGTCCGGCGACCACTGAGTTGGCGACTTCGCGTTCGGCTTTGAGGTCGCGGTCGAGGTCGCTGCGTTTTTGTTGCAGCACCTTGAGGTCGGCTTCGAGTGTGGCGATGCGGCTGAGTGCTTCCGTGTGGCTTCCGCGAGATTGGGTGAGAGCCATGGACATCGCTTCGCGTTCCTGTTCGAGCGAGTCGATGCGTTGATTGAGGGACTTCACTTCGTTTTCGACCGGAGCGGCGGCGAGCTTGGCGCGCATGGATTGGAGGTTCGTTTCGGCGTTGCGGAGCTCGGCTTTGAGCGCGTCGTTTTGGCGGCGCATGTCATCGGTGCGTGATTTTTCACGCGAGGCTTGTTCGGGCGCTTGGGATGCGAGTTCGCGCAGGCGGCGGACTTCCGCTTCGGCGGCGGCGAGGCGTTGGGTGGTGGCGGGATCGTCCTTGATGACCGGTGATTGAGGTTTGGATGATTGTGCTACTTCTTCGGCCAACCTGCCGCGCAGCGTCTGAAGGGTTTCCTCTGCATCATTGAGCTCCGCTTTGAGTGATTCGTTTTGGCGGCGCATCTCATTCGCTTGTTGATTGTTGCGGGATGCTTCCTGTTCTTTGCGTTTTGACTGTTCGCGGAGGCGTTTGACTTCCGATTCCGCTTCGTTGATTTCGCGGGTGTTGGTGGGTTCCACCTTGATCGTGGGTGCTTCGACAGGATTTTTTTCGGCTGCATCCGGCGGCTTCACTGCTTGTTTGATTCCGCCTTCCAGTTCGGCGACCGCGTTGCGGTTGCGGTCGAGTTGGTCTTGTGCTTTTTGACTGACGCGTGAGATCGCCTCGCCGGTTTTTTCGCTGCGGGTGCCGACCATTTCCGGTTTCCATTCCGGGTAGTACTTGCGAATGGTGCCGAAGAGTTGTTGGGCCCGATTGAGTTTTTCCATGGCTCCGGCGAAATCGCCGCGCGACTCGAGTTCTTCGGACGAACGAACCGAGAGGTAGGCTTGGAAATATGCGTCCGACGGATCGAATTGCGCGGACTCTCCCACGACTTGAGCTTGGTTTTGTGCCATCGCGACACCGGCGACGGCGACGGCGAACAGGGCAAAGCAGCCGATGGCATGAGCCAAACGGAAGGTGAAAATCCGGACCAGCATTTGGCCGAAGCCTAGTGGGGTGGCTCTGGCGCGGCAAGCGGGATTCGCTTGCGAGCGAACGGCTGGGCCTTAGGGCGCAACGCTCACCGGCACCAGCAGATCAGCACCTTTCACGACGACCGTGCTTGGCTGGAGGTCGAGGCCATTTAACGAGTTGAGTCGGTCGGTCTCGGTGCCGTATTGGGCGGCGAGTTCGCCGTAGGTCATTTCGCGATCGGTGGCGATAGTGCGCGCGGTGCGTTGAGTCAAAGTCGGGTTGGCGTTGCCGTTTTCATCCATGGCATCGGAGGCGCTGGCCGGCGGGCTTTGCTCTTCGTTGGCCTTGATCTCGGTGCTTGTTGCCGTGTCATTCTTTTCTTCCGGCATGTTTTGCACCGACGTTTTGCTCGAAGCGGGCAAAAGAATTTTTTGCCCCAAGCGTAGGGCGGTGGGCTTGACCGTCGGATTGGCGGTGATCAGCGAGTCGATCGAAACTTCGTATTGCTTGGCGATTTTGGCGAAAGTTTCGCCGGCCTTGATCGTGTGTGAGGGGCCGTCGACAGGCGCTGGCGCGTCGGTCGTTTGATTCGGGCTGGTGGTCGCCGCCGTGCTCGGGGCGAGGGGTGTGGGCAGCTTCAACTGCTGGCCGAGTTGGAGGATGGTGCCAAGTTGCAGGCCATTGGCGGCGGCCAGTTCGGCGGCCGTGCACCCGTTGGAGCGGGCGATTTTGTCGAAGCTTTCGCCTGGGCGGACCGTGTGGATGGCTGCCGCACCTGCGGCTTGTTCTTCCTGCTGTGGCCCAGTGAGCGCAAGCGCCATGGGCGGGCAGCAAAGCACCATCAACAAACTTGCAATGATTCGGATGGGTTTCATGACTCACTCAAAAGTTCAAAAAGTTCGTTTCATGTCAACAGAATATCAATATTTATGAAATAAATGCGCGAAAACTCCCATTTTTGTGAGTATTTAGCGGAAAATTAGGCTTTCAGCGCCCCTTGGCCGCGGTTTTTTGGGGCATTAGTTGCCCAGGAAAGCAAAAGGGCACCCCTCTGGAGAAGGGTGCCCTTGCGGGAATTTTTATGATCTTGGGAGGCGCGGCAAATAGGCGCGCGATGGATCAGGCTCGGCCGAGGTAAGAATTGTCCTCGGTTTTCACATTGATTTTTTCGCCGACATTGATGAAGAGCGGGACCTGGACGACCAGGCCGGTTTGCATGGTGGCGGGTTTGTAAACATTGTTGGCCGAGTCGCCCTTCACGCCTTCGGAGGATTCCGTGACGGTCATGGTCATGGTGAGTGGGAGATCGACCGAGACCACGCTGCCGTCGGCGATGAGGAGGGTGTAGAGTTGGCCTTCGATGAGGAAATTTTTCACGCCTTCGATGAGGTCATCATAGACCACAGCGTCCTCGTAGGTGTTGGGATCGAGGAAATGGTAGCCGCTGCTGTCCTTGTAGGAATACTCGTGGGGGGTGCGTTCGAGCACCACGCCTTCGAGCGAGTCGTTGGAGGTGAGGCGGAGGTTGAAGATCTTTTTGGTCGCGACGCTGCGGATCGACATTTGGACATAGGACGCCATGCGTGGGGGCGTCTTGAGTTCGTGGTCGACGACGAGGCAGATTTCGTTGTTGTGACGGACTGCGTGTCCTTTGCGAAGATTGATGACGGGTGTGCTGGCCATGGGGTGTGGGGTGTGGGGCCGGGGAACTTATGGGGTGAGGGACAGGTGCGCAAGTGGTTTCAGCGGGCCTGGGCGGCGACCCAGCTGGCGAGCTTTTGGTCATCATCTCCGGCGGCCCAGACCTGGCGGAGGAAGTCGGCCGGGTGGATATCGCCGTTATTTTTGAGGAAATTGAGGTCGCCGCCGCAGCTGTACATCAGGTCCGGGTCGAGTTCGCCGCGGAGTTTGGCGCGGGCCTTGGTGAGGATGCGTGGGAGGTAGGCGATGTCGTTGAGCGTATCGCCGAAGGTTGGAAGCTCGTCGCGGGTGAGTTTTTTTTCGCTTTTTTGGCGTTTTTGGATCGTGTGGAAATAATCGCGGCGCACAGCGGCGATGAGCAGGGCCGTGGAGAGCGCGGGATTTTGTTTGTCGCAGAAGTCCTCGACGAAGTCGAAAAACTCGCGGGTCTTATATCCGATATCTTCGAGCAGTTGGAGGTCTGCGGCGGTGAACCATGTGTCGTAATCGCGCTCGCCATTTTGGTAGCGCACCGTGCAGGTCTCGAAGAGGTGGAGAAATTGTTCGTTCCAAGTCATGGCGCTCGATAAACGCGAAACTAGCTTTTGGCAAGTGGTCGGGCATTCGGATTTCGGATTGCGCGAGACGGCAAGGCTGGCGAGCATGGCGGCGGATGGCATTTTCGTCGGATCGCGCATTTGAACTCATTTCCGCCGCGCATGAGCGGGGGCGGCTGGCGCATGCCTTCATGATCAGCGGTGCGCAGGGGGCGGGCAAAGAGCAGCTTGCGGCAAAGATCGTGCGGATGCTCAATGGGTCTGGTGATTCCGGCGGTATGGATTTGTTTGGCGAGCCGGTGGTTGAGGAGGTGCCGCCCTTGGATGATTTGGAAAACGGCTGGGTGCGGATCCTGCGTCCGCGGATGAAGTCGCGGCGCATCGGCATTGATGAAATTCGAAACTTGGAAGAAACCCTGCATTTGGCCGCGCCTACTGGGACTTACAAGGTCGGTGTCATCGTCGATGCCGACCGCATGTCGGATCAGGCCTCGAATGCCTTCCTGAAGACCCTCGAAGAGCCGGGGCGCAACACCTTGCTGTTGTTGCTGACGCACAATCCGCAGAGGTTGTTGCCGACGATTTTATCGCGTTGTGTGCGGATTCAGCTGACGGGTGGAAGGGCGATGTTGGAGGATGGTGGAGCGGAGTTGGTGGCGGCTTTGAATCGTGCGGCGTCGAAGGGTTTTGGTACGCCGGTTGCGGCTTTGCAGATGAAGTCGGCCTTCGTTGGATTTTTGGAAGAGTGTCGCGAGCAGGCCGAGGATGCGGCCAAGGCGGCTGAGAAGGAAGAGATCGCGGCGTATCGTGATGGCACGGATGGGGCATGGCTCAAAGAGCGGGCGGATCACCACAAGGCATCGGTCGAGGTCGAGTATCAGCATGTGAGAAGCCGGCTCTTCGATGTTTTGATGGCGTGGATGGCGGATCTTTTGAGATTGCGGACTGGTTCGGGCGGATTGGATTTCCCGGCATCGGCCGAGGCCTTGCGTGCGGTGGCGCAAAAGGAAAGCGAGACGCGGTTGTTGAGGCGGATGGAGGCGTTGGATGAATTGAGGCGCACCTTGGAGACCAATGCCTCCGAGTCGCTGGCGATGGAGGTCGGATTTCTCAAGGCCTTTGGTTGAGGGGCTTAAGGAAAATTCCCGATCGATCAGGCCGACTTGTCGTTTGCCTTTGGCTTGCGGAACTCCGGCGCTTTCGGTGGTGAATCGGGCAGGATTTTTTCGATCATGTCGGTGGGGATCCATCCGCGGGTTTTTGTGGCGAAGCCGACATACGACCAGCGGCCTGATTGGTGAAGGATCGTGCAGAGCGAGCCTGGCGGGGCGTCGATTACTTCGGGCGAAGTTCGGGATGCCTCGCTGTGGAGTGTGGCGTTTTCGTGGATGACCACGGCTTGCAGTTTGTCTTTTGCGAATTCGCCGTCCTTCGGATAGGCGCGCCATGCGAATGTGGCGCAAAAGGCGAGCATCGGTCCGAGTATCAGGCCGACGGTGGCAAAGTAGCGCGCGGATGAGCTGCGCTTGGTGGCGGTGATGGTGAGCAGCGAGAGGGTAGAAATCCAGAGGCTCGCCCACAGCAGGTTTTTCCATGTGTCGATTGAAATGCGTGCGAGTGTTGTTTGGAATGCCGGGCGGTTGATGGTGATTGAGCCGTATTTTCGTTCGATGAAGCGCAGGTTTTGGCGGGCCTCGGCGTGGTGTGGATCGAGGTTGAGTGCGCGGCGGTAATAGAGTGCGGCGTTGCCCGGCGAGTTGCCGCGGTAGCAGGCGTTGCCGATGTTGTAGAGGACATCGGGCGTGAGTGATTCGTAGGGGGCGGATTCGATCCAAAGTTTTGCCGCTTCGGAATATCGTGCTGTTTCGTAGGCGGTTTTGGCGATATCGGCCGCATCCGCACGTGGGGTGGCGCCGAGCATTGCGAGTGCGAGCGATGCGAGTGCCGCTTTGCGAAGTGTTTTGAGAATCGAGTCGCGTTGCGATCGATCGATGGGAGTGCTAGGCGGCTTGGGCTTGAAGCATTCCGCATCGCGTTCGGCGAGGATCGCTTGGAGTTCGGGTGTGTGTTGGTTGCCGAGTTGGCGTTCGATGAAATGGCCTGCCGCGAGCAGGAAGGAAATCCGGTCGCCGGTTTTCATGCGTTCGAGTTCTTTGAGTTCCTTGTGGCGTTGTTTTTTTGCCGGGTCATGCGGGTGGCGTAGTCGCAGGCGCATGGCGATGGCCTTGATGGCGAGGATCGCGGCGACGAACCCGGCGATCGCGTGGAGCAGCCAATTTGGAAATTTTTCCCCTGATGCTTGAACCGTGTTGGGGGAATCGATGATGCCTAGGATATCGGTCATGCGTTCGACCGGTGTATTGGCTGCGGTTGGGGGTGTGCCTAGTGCTGGCGCTTGGGTGTTTTGTGGCGCCGGTTTCATTTGCAGCGGCGTGGGCGCGGTGGTGACCGTTTCGTAGCTTTGTTTTTTTGGGTCGAAGTAAACGAGCTTGAATCCTGGCAGTGCGGATTTCAGTTCGAGAGGTCGCATGAATTGCTGGAAGACCGTTTGTCCTGAGAGTTCGCGGCGTTCGTCACCGCGCAGGGAGGGTGAGGCATCGTAAATTTTCCATCCGAGTGGATCGATCAGTTTCGGCGGGCGCACCGTATCGAGGTTGCCACTGCCGCTGACGATGATTTCGACTGGGATCGGATCGCCTTCGGTGACTTCGGTTTGGTTGACCGTGGCCGAGATGTTGAAATTTCCAACCGCGTTTTCAAATCCCTCCGGTGCATTGACTGGCAGCGGGCGTGCGTTGAGTCGCAGTTCGGGGACCGAGACATTGGTTTCGAGCGTGACTCGGCGCGGGAAGCCATCG
>Ga0208481_1000073_pt1 | contig 28973 bp, 26 predicted proteins | sample LakMenEpi02Jun10_FD_150662 | JGI IMG/M metagenome (GOLD analysis project Ga0208481, IMG submission 150662) | Freshwater microbial communities from Lake Mendota, WI - 02JUN2010 deep hole epilimnion (SPAdes) | ecosystem: Environmental > Aquatic > Freshwater > Lake > Epilimnion/Euphotic zone ... | reverse complement strand
AGTAGTATTAAAGGTTATAGCGCCAAACAGATTCCCAAGGTGATGAAACATATAGGCACTGTGTGGCAAGATGAGCGATATGACAGAATTGTTAGAAATGAGCAGGAGTTTCAAGCATATTGGCAATATATCAGACAAAATCCTGTAGAAGCAGGACTGTCATCAACTCCAGAAGATTACCCTTACTTGTGGCAAACCTCAGAATAACCTCAATTATTACATCCTGTCTTGTGGGGTGGGCATCTTGCCCTTGACAACCAACCTCAGAATAACCCCATTATTACATCCTCTCTTGTGGGGTGGGCATCTTGCCCGCCCTTGACAACAAAATTTTAATGCTACTAAATATACTTGACATGAAAGTATATAAGATAATATAATTAATGTATTAGAAAAATGTTTGTTTTTGTCATTGGATACTAAAAAAGTTTATGACTCAAAATACAAATAAAACAAATGCCAGAATTAATCGAGAAAAAGCTGAAAGTATTGTCAAGAGATTTTTAAAAAATGAAGATTATAGCGTTTTAGCTGTTAATGGAAAATGGGGTATTGGAAAAACCCATCTAGTACAAAATTTTTTATATGAACATACAAAAAGCTATTATTACTATGTTTCTATCTTTGGTATTTCTTCAATTGAACAATTAAAAGCAAGGTTAATAGCTAATTATAAAAACGATCTAAAGTCTGATAATCAATCTTCTCAAACAAAAACTGAATTAGTTTTTAATTTTATAAATAAAGATATAAAAACTTCTTTTGAATGGTTGAATCGCATCTTTAGAAAAATTGAGAAAACACCAAAACTAGATATTTTGGGTGGACTATCAGGCTCAGTAATTTCTATTGCTGGTGATTTAGCACTTGAGATATTTTTTAATTCAATAGTTAGAGAAAATTCAATTATATGTATTGATGATCTTGAAAGAAAATATAAAATACCTCTAGAAGAAATACTTGGATTTGTTGAGAATCTAGTGCAAGAACGTAAATGCAAAATTATCCTAATTTATAATGAAGATGAGCTAGAAGATAAAGAAATATTACAACTTTATCGAGAAAAAGTAATTGATAGAGAATTTACACTTAATCCAACAGTTGATGAAAACTTAGATTTCAGATTTAAGGATCATCATTATCTAGATTATCTAGAGATAATTAAAAAGGTTTTTAAAGAGACGGAAACAAATAATATTCGAGTTATACGCAGAACTGAATGGCTTATTAACGAACTTATTCCCTTAATGGAGAATTGGGAGGATAGTTTACGTCATCAAGTCATAAAAAATTGTATTATTATTACTGCCGCAAAACTCGACACAGACTTTTGTAAACGCTGGTCTATTAATGGTATCCATCCTATTGATATTATATTATCATTATCGTACACTCCTCAACAATATTATGAAAAATCTCAAGGTGAAGATAGGGAAACTGCTGGAAAGAAATTTGAATTTCAGATGAAAATAATAAAAATGGGTTATAGCAATCTAGAAGAACTAGATGAATTAATCAGTCAGTTGGTTAATACTCCATTATCTGATTCCATTGAGTTGCAGTTTAGAGAAAAAGGTCATATTCTCAATGAAAGAGAAAAAAGCAATCAAATTATTAAAAAATTGAATGATCTTGCAAATAATCTTTACAAGTCTAAATACTATAAATCATTTGCAGATAATGAACAAGATATTATAGATGGAATTATTAGTTTTCTTGACCAGAATTATCTTAATTTAAGTATTGCAAAATTTGAAGAAATTGAGAGATTTACATCACTATTAGGAGGTGATATTTCTAAATATGAAAAACCTTTGTTAGAAAAAATATTAAAGGATATTTTAGAATCTAATTCTTATGAAAATTTAAGTGCCTTTAGAAATAACCTGAGTAAATATCCTGATTTAGAAGAATCTTTTAACAAGAAAATTAATGAATATCACCAAACATTAGATATTACTACAGCAGTGAAAAATATAATGAATTCTGATCCCTCTTCAAGATCACTAACACTACAAAAAGATATTGAATTTTTAAGAAGTCTTACTGTTGATAAATACTGTCAATGGCTTCAAAATGATGATCCCGAATTAATTGATATGGTTAAATGTGTTCTTAATTCTGGGTATAACCCCGCAGACAAAAATTTAGAACAAGCTATTTGCATATTAGCTGAATGTACTAGAATTAATAAAATTAGGGCTAAATATTTTTACAATATAGACATAGAGAATATTTGTAATAGTGATAACACAAATTAATGGTTGAAAAATAATTCATTCAAGTTACATAATGGGGGCGGGCAAGATGCCCACCCCACAACAAGATGCCATTAGTTATGCTGTTTAAATTTTGACTGGATTAATTGCCAAAAACCTTCTGAATTGGTACGAAATTATTCAGAAAATCATTCAATCCTCAAAAATCTGAATTTCTTGAGGGGGTTACAAGAATGGTCTCATCAAATTAACACTATCAACCAATCCTATCCAAGTACCTCAGCAGTACACAATTAATTACCCTAAAAATGCTGGTGTGGTGTCTTCCTAAAAAAGATGGGTATAGTAACCTGCAAGAACAACAAAAGTTACTACGCCCGATCATCCGGCTATTGAAACATTATCAATTAACGGCTTGAGGAATATTTTGCGTAAGTCCTATTCACAAAAACTTTTAATTTATCAACTAATAAATAAACCTTCCTTTCTTATCTATATAACGTTCTTGTTTGCCAATTTTCACCATTGCGATACCTTCAAAAAAGTACCCAGCAATATCAAATTGAGGTGGAATCATAAACTTTCCACTTTTGTCAATATAGCCATATTTATTGTCTATCTCAACAGATGCCAAACCCTCGGAAAAGTTCCAAGCAAAATCAAATTGAGGTGGAATTATAAACTGTCCACTTTTGCCAATATAGCCCCATTTTTCATTGATCATAACTATTGCTAGACCTTCAGAAAAATTCTCAGCAAAATCAAATTGAGGTGGGATCATAAACTGTCCACTTTTGTTAATATAGCCATATTTATTATCTATCTTCACCATGGCTAAACCTTCCAAAAAACTCAAAGCATCATCAAATTGAGGAGGAATAACAAACTGTCCACTTTTGCCAATATAACCATATTTTTCATCCAGATTTACCATAGCTAAACCTTCGGAAAAGTTCAAAGCAATATCAAATTGAGGAAGGATCACAAACTGTCCACTTTTGCCAATATAGCCATGTTTATTATCTATTTTCACCATAGCTAAACCTTCAGAAAAGTTCTCAGCAAAATCAAATTGATGTGGTATAAATAACTGCCCACTTTTGTTAATATAGCCATATTCATTGTCTATCTTTACCATGGCTAAACCTTCAGAAAAATTCCAAGCAATATCAAATTGATGTGGTATGGCTAGATACCCTTTTTTATCAATAAAACCATACTTTTTACCCATTTGGATGACTGCCATACCTCCAGAAAAATTCCTAGCACTATCAAATTGGGGTTGAATAACTACCCTTCCTATCTGGTCTATATAGCCATACTTGTCATCAATCTTAATTGGGTGTAGTGAGGTGGCAGAAAATTCTGAAAATAACCCAGCTTGTTTTAAAGTTTGTAAAGTTTCATGAGCATCTGTATATCTATCTTTGTAATGATATCTAACCATCTTGGTGAGGATATCTGCCAATGCTTCACTTATTTGAGCTTCTTCTCTCCAAATAACCTCTAATGTGTTGGTATCTCTTCCTAATTCCTGAGGTGATAATCCAGTTATTGCTTGAATTGCTGTCATCCCCAGAGCATAAATATCACTGCATAATTGAGGATATCCATTAAACTGTTCATTTGGCATATAACCGGGAGTACCAATAGGAATAGCACTAGTTATTTTTCCTTGAGCATTCACTTCCAAAGTGCTGATTTCTTTAAATACTGCAAAGTCAATCAAAACCAGTTTATTATCAGAATAACGGCGTATTAAATTTAATGGTTGAATATCTCGGTGAATAACATTTTGTTCATGGAGAAAAGTTAGCACTTCTAAAATTTCTTCCAAAAATTTAATTACCTCAACCTCACTCCATTTTTGACCCGAACTTATTTCATAACTCAAATCTTGTCCATGAATGTACTCTTGAACAAGATAAAATTTTTTATTTTCCTCAAAAAAATCATACAGTTCAGGAATTTGGGCATGGTTTTTTCCCAAAGTAAATAAAACTGCCGCTTCCTTTTTAAACCTTTCTTCTGTATCTAATGGATCTAAATCTGGTTTCCAGGGTTTGATAAGTTCTTTAATAACACAGTGATACTGAGGAGTAACAGGCAAATCAACCGGGTACTCAGCTAAATAGGTTTTGCCAATCCCCTCTTTTCCTAACTCCTTGGTAATTTTATAACGCTGTCGTAATGTTTGCCCAATCATGATCATACAGAAGGATTTCTGTATATTTTGGCATAATTTTCCCGTAAAAAACAATTATGCCTAAAATTTTAGAACTGCTATGCTCTGTACCTCAGCAGAAATAACAGCAAGTCAGGGTTTTCGACTTTATACATCAGCAGCAATTTCGATATATTCTTAACTAACTAGCTTTATTAATGAATTTTTCACTTCCGTATAACTTAAGATTATAAGATAATTAGCGCGGTATCTCCAAAAATTGAGGAAAAATAGATGAATTTATTAAAAAATCAGGTTGCAATTGTCACAGGTGCATCACGAGGCATTGGTAAAGCGATTGCTCTCCAATTGGCCGCTCAAGGTGCAAAATTGGTTATTAACTATGCTAGTTCCAGTACCGCAGCGGATCAAGTAGTAGCAGAAATTACAGCATCAGGAGGCGAAGCTTTCGCCCTCAAAGCAGATGTTTCTCAAGAAAATCAAGTAGACACACTCATTAAAACCACCTTAGAAAAATTCCAGCGCGTAGATATACTAGTTAATAATGCAGGTATTACTCGTGATACCCTGCTATTAAGAATGAAATTAGAAGAATGGCAAGCAGTTATAGACCTTAACTTAACTGGTGTATTTTTATGCACCAAAGCAGTAAGTAAAATTATGCTGAAACAACGTTCTGGGCGGATTATTAACATCGCTTCCGTCGCTGGACAAATGGGTAATCCCGGACAAGCCAACTACAGCGCCGCCAAAGCCGGGGTAATTGGTTTTACCAAAACCGTAGCTAAAGAACTTTCTTCCCGTGGGATTACGGTAAATGCCGTTGCTCCCGGTTTTATTACCACTGACATGACCAGTGATATTAACGCTGAAGGCATCCTACAATATATCCCCCTGGGGCGTTTTGGTAAACCAGAAGAAATTGCCGGTATGGTGCGCTTTTTAGCATCAGATCCAGCAGCAGCTTATATCACAGGACAAGTATTTAACGTTGATGGTGGTATGGTCATGTAATTTGTCAGTGGTCAATTGTTCGTTCTCAGTCGTAAAATTTCTGTTTCCTATTCAGCGATTATTCAATATTCTTTGCCAAAGCGTTAGTCCTAACAGCAAGATAATACCGACCGCAGTAGCCAGAATTACGAAAAAACTCATCCCCTGGATCTTCATAGCCAGCAAATTACAACCTAAAGTAATTGACCAAAGGATAAAAGCTGCATTTCTTTGAGATAGTCCCCAGGCTAACAAGCGGTGATGTAAGTGGTCTTTACCTGGTGTACTCAGAGGGTTTTTACCTGCCATGAGCCGACGTACAAAAACTTGAGTAGTGTCAAGAACTGGCAACAACAGGAATAAAACTGTCGGGATTAGGGCATAGATTGTATTTAATTGGAGTTTACCTAAGATGCTGGTTGCTGCTAACACATAGCCAAAAAAGTACGCTCCAGCATCACCCATAATTATGTGTGAGGGGTGAAAATTATGGCGTAAAAAGCCCAGTGCAGCCCCTCCCAAAGCTGCTAAAACTAAAGTCGCAGCCGCGCGATTATCAAACTGGGCAGAAACTCCTAATAAACTGATGGCAGTAATAAAGCTAATGCCACCAGCTAAACCATCCATCCCATCCATCAGGTTAATAGCATTAGTAATCCCTACCACCCATAACACTGTTAAGGCCATAGACAGGAGAGAATCAATGGGTGTACCAAAAACCACTTTAATGCTAATACCATTACCAACTAGCAAAAGTGCTGTCGTTACCTGCGCCCAAAGTCGCACAGATGGAGGTAAGCTAAACTGATCATCAATAAAACCCACTAATACTAAAATTGAACCACCCAGAAGAATTGTTAAGACCTGAGCCAAAACCCCTTGGAGTTCAATCGGCCGCAAGAGACTAGCCAAGACCAAAGCCGCAATCACCCCGGCATAGATTGCCAAACCGCCCGCATTAGGTAAGGGTTCTTGATTCAAGCGTCGAGCATTGGGTTGATCTGCCCAACCTACCTCTAAGGCAAATTTACGAATTGTGGGAATTAAACGCCAAGTAACAACTAAAGCTAATAGAAATGTAAAGACTACAGCTAACCAGCCGGAACCGCTAGGGTCAGCAATGCCAAGGGATTTAAGGGAGTTGACTAGTAGGTTCATTTGCTCCCAATATAATCATCAGTTTTATGGTCAAACATAAGTATCAACTTTTGTTAATATTAATCAATTTTGGGATTGTGGTTCATAATCTAAATTGTGGCAAGAGATTAGCACTCTTGGTCAGTGAGTGCTAAATTGTCTAATGGAAGCAATGGAAAAATAAAACATGACTAAAATTATTGCATTTAATGAAGAATCACGGCGGGCTTTAGAAAGAGGCATCAACGCATTAGCGGATGCCGTGAAAATCACATTAGGTCCAAGAGGTCGTAACGTCCTATTAGAGAAAAAATTCGGTATCCCCCAAATTGTCAACGACGGTATCACTGTTGCTAAAGAGATTGAGTTAGAAGACCCTTTAGAAAATACTGGTGCTAAGTTGATTCAAGAAGTAGCATCAAAAACTAAAGATGTAGCTGGCGATGGAACCACCACTGCCACAGTTCTAGCACAAGCCTTGATTAAGGAAGGTTTAAAGAATGTAGCTGCAGGGACAAATCCCATCAGCTTAAAACGGGGTATTGATAAAACCGTTGAGGCTCTGGTAAAGGAAATTGCTAAGATCGCTAAACCTGTAGAAGGCAGTGCGATCGCTCAAGTTGCCACAGTCTCCGCTGGCAATGACGCTGAAGTTGGCAATATGCTGGCATTGGCTATGGAAAAAGTGAGCAAAGATGGTGTTATCACCGTTGAAGAATCCAAATCTCTAATCACTGAACTAGAAGTAGTTGAAGGGATGCAGGTTGACAGAGGTTATATTTCTCCCTACTTCATCACCAACAATGAACGGATGACAGTAGAGTTTGAAAACGCCCGCATCCTGATTGTCGATAAAAAAATCAGCAGCATTCAAGATCTAGTCCCCATTCTCGAAAAAGTTGCTCGTTTAGGTCAGCCTTTATTGATTATTGCAGAAGATGTAGATGGTGATGCCTTAGCAACTCTGGTTGTCAATAAAGCTCGTGGTGTCTTGGCTGTAGCTGCTATTAAAGCTCCCGGTTTTGGCGAACGTCGCAAAGCTATGTTAGAAGATATTGCCATTCTCACCAATGGACAAATGATTTCTGAAGAAATTGGCTTGAGCTTAGATACTGCCACTTTGGAAATGTTGGGAACTGCAGAGAAAATCCACATTGACAAGGAAAATACCACTATTGTGGCTGGTAATGTTGCTAAACCAGAAATCCAAATACGGATTGAGCAAATTCGCAAACAATTGGCGGCAACAGATTCCGATTATGATACTGAAAAACTGCAAGAACGCATTGCTAAGTTAGCTGGTGGTATTGCCGTGATTAAAGTCGGTGCAGCTACAGAAACCGAACTCAAGGACAGAACATTGCGGATTGAAGATGCACTCAATGCCACCAAAGCAGCGGTAGAAGAAGGTATTGTTCCCGGTGGTGGTGCAACTTTAATTTATCTATCTAGCAAGGTAGAAGCAATTAAAAACAGCCTCACTCCTGAAGAAAGAATTGGCGCTGATATTGTCCAAAAGGCTTTAGAAGCACCCCTCCGGCAAATCGCAGACAACGCTGGGGCAGAAGGTTCTGTCATTGTTGCCAGAGTCCGAGAAACTGGTTTAAATATCGGCTACAACGCAGCTACAGGTGAGTTTGAAGACTTAATTGCTGCTGGTATTATTGATCCTGCCAAAGTGGTTCGTTCTGCTTTACAAAATGCCGCTTCTATTGCTGGTATGGTACTAACCACTGAAGCCATTATTGCTCAAAAGCCTGAGAAACAAGCCGCTGGATCACCTGATGGTGGTATGGGCGGTATGGGCGGTATGGGTGGTATGGGTGGTATGGGTGGTATGGGCGGTATGGGCGGTATGGGTATGTTCTAATTTACCACTCTCCCTAATCCATAATTTAGTAATTTATGAATTACCCACTCCTCAATGCGTTAGGGGTGGGTTTTTATCAGGTAAATGTTAGTTGAATATTTCTGCATAAGTACCTGGACAGAATTAATTACACAAATAAATAACATAATATATTAAGATATAAGAGTAGTTATATTAATTCTAATTAAAATGATATTTATTCGAGAAATCAATCCTCTTTCAGCCAAATTGCTAGAGCGAAATAAAGCTACCGCCGATATTTGGCTATCAATGGCTGGTTATGGGGCAAAGTCTACCAAGTTAGAACACCGGACTAATGTTAGGGAATCGCTGATCAGCAAGCGCGCAGAAGCCTATGCAGAATATTATCAAGGTTCTGTTTACGGTGCTGAATCAAAAATCATTGATGTTGAGTATGAGATAGCAGCAAGTAACCGTCAAATACTTGCAGATAGTAAACAGCAAAAAATGGAGTCTAACCAGTCCAGAAAACAGAAATTAGCAGAATATATTAATTCCGCTTTTGCTGAATAGCCCCCTATAAAAAATTCCCCTGTTATCTGTCTTTCGTGTATTTCACCAAGAATGCCGATTTTTAGAGTTTAGAAAATGGTTGGATTAAGCGACAGCGCAACCCAACAAAGTTCCGAAAATGTTGGGTTTTCTTGCGTCAACCCAACCTACATAAATTAGTCTAAATTAAATCGGTAATAGAAAATTGTCGCTGTTTTTCCAAGTCGTGTAAATGGATTTTTTCTATATACATAGCTTCAGCATAATATTTATCTTTTTCTGGTTCAGTTTCCGGATCTATTTTCTCCCATTGTTCCATAAAATAACGATAGCGTTTTTCTCTAAATACTCTCTCCATACAAGCTAATGCTGCTTGAATAACGTGGGGAGTTCGCAATATTTCTGTTTTATTTTTTTCATTAAGATGAAATATATGGGAAACTATGTCTAATTCTTCCCCTAATTCTAAATATCTATTTTGCACACTAGAAATTAAATCTATTTCATCAATTGTAAATTCTGCCATTTGTTGCCACAAAAAACGATGATGAGAAAGACTAAATTCTAAATTACGGGCTTCTAAATCTTCAATAATTATTTGTCTCTGCTCGAAAGAATGAAGATATATTATTAATAATAATGCCTCGGCTCGTTCTAGTAGACTTCGCTCAGTTGTTACTAAAGATAGCTTTGGGGTTTTAGGTTGTGGGTTAGTTGTGCGCGGACTCAGGGACTTTACACTACTAGGTTTAATTTGAGTTAGGAGATTTTCAACTCTTAAAGGTTTAAGTCTACTATCTCCTAAACTCAATATTTCTGCACAGTAGGAAACATAATAATTAAGTGTATCACTATTAACGATATTTTGTAATAGTTTAACGATTTGTTGGGTGACTTGTTGAAAATCGGTAGCTTGTTTTAAATCTCGATTTTCAATAATTTTCTGAATTTGCCAATCTAGCCAAAGTGGCGCATTTGTTAATAGTTGTTGATAATCATCTGAAGTATGACCATGTAAATATTCATCAGCATCTTTACCATTAGGTAAATTAAGAATTTTTAATTGTACTTCTCCTGTATAAGCTAAATTAGCAATCTCACCAATTGCTTTTTCTGTAGCATTTATTCCGGCTTTATCTGCATCAAAATTGAGGATTAATTGTTTGGATTCTGTATAACGTAATAAGAGCCGTACTTGTTCTATACTTAAAGCTGTACCCAAAGAAGCAACAACATGATTAATGCCGGCTGCATGGAGAGAAATTGCATCAAAATATCCCTCAACAACTACCGATTGATCAACTTTAGAAATACCCTCTTTAGCTTCATCTAAAGCAAATAATATTTTCCCTTTACTAAATAATTCTGTTTCTGGAGAATTGAGATATTTCGGTTGTTCATCTGTTAAAGTTCTGCCCCCAAAAGCAATTACTCTACCTTGAATATCACGAATGGGAATCATTAACCTATCACGAAATACATCATAATATCCCCCCCCTTCTTTCCGGGGTTTAATTAATCCTGCTTGTTCTAATAATTGCACCGGATAATGTTTACTTTCCACCAAATAACGGTAAAGAGTTTCCCAACCAGCAGGAGCATAACCTAAACCAAATTGTTGAATAGTTCCTTGTTGAAATTGACGAATTTTTTCTAAATATTCTAATGCTTTTTGTCCTTGAGATTGCCTTAAAGTGTGCTGATAAAATTGAGCAGCAGCAGCAAGAACAGTATATAATTGGTCACGTAAAGATATCTGCCGTTGTAATTCTTGTCTTTGTTCAGGTTCTAAAGTTTTAATTGGGACTTGATAACGTTTTGCTAAATCTAGCACCACATCTGCAAATTGGCGTTTTCCCAAATCCATCACAAATTTAATTGCATTACCCGCAGCTTGACAGCCAAAACAATAATACATTTGCTTATTGGGACTGACAGTAAAACTGGGGCTTTTTTCATTATGAAAAGGACATAAGCCGACAAAATCTTTACCCCGTTTTCGCAACACTACATACTCCGAGACTACATCAACAATATCAGCCCGGATTTTAACTTCTTCAATAGTGTCTGGATGTAAACGAGGGATTTGCATGAGGAACTAACGATTATAACTAACATCCATTATATAGCATGAGTTAGGAATCACCCATTAAGGGTTTAGCACTACTAAACCCCCACATCTATTCTATATTACATATCAGATGCACCAGTAGCAATTAAACGTCTAAATAAGGCTGCTGACCAACCAGTTTCTTTAAGTACCGCAGCCGAAGAAACTTCTACATAGGCTTGTTCAATAAAAGCTAAATCAATCATACAAATTTTGGCCAAGGCATCTTTTAATTCATCTGATTTACCATCAGCTTTGAGTTTTTTACCGACCTTATCAACAACAACAGCCATTGCCGGAACTACGTGCTGAGGAGCAATACCAATTTTTACATGAACTAAGCCAATATGCCAACGACATTTGGCATATTCATCACCCCAATTATCTATACCTGTGAACATCTGATTAAACCAATCAATAAAAGTTGCGTGTAACCGATGAACCCGTCCCTCAGTGGCATTTAAAATGGCATTCATTTCTTCATCACGTCCCAGGTAAGCATAAAAATGATTTGCCATTTCTTCGGCAACTGCCTGTCCCCAATCTGTATTTGCTTGCATTACAGATTTATCTTCAGAAGTCAGACCAATCCGGGTTTCCATTGTGGTCAAAAAAGCGCGAGGTTCAATAGCCATGATCAATCCTTAAAAATAGTTAAGTGGGGATTTAATTAATTGATTAATTAACTTTTATTGATACTCTATAAAAGATAGAGTATGAAAATTTCTCGAAATTTGGTATTACTCAAAAGGGGTGAATTCAAATACATCATAAGCACCACCTCTGAGGACTGATTCAGTATGGATTCCTCTAAACCGTTTACCAATTAGTTGTTCAACAGCACCCCAAACAGCACCCATAGTAAAAGTGCATTTACGGGGTGAATTTAGTGGTTCACCAGCAGAACAAAAGGTTTCAGAAGTATAGACTTTAATAATTTCATCTTCTGCCACAATTTTATCAACAATACACAAACAAGTTCCTTCTTTACCTAAAGCCTTTTTTAACTTATCTGCTGCATCATCTAATGAAATTGAACCTGCTGTTAAACCTAATTCTTCAGCTAATTTTTTGCCCCTAGCACGACCGGCTGTAGTCAGGGCAATAGCTGTAGCTTTTTCTCCTAAAGCTTCTTCCATGCCTACAATAGCAGCTTTAAAACAGATAATACTATTAAAATTCCCTAATTCTTTGCGTAAAACTGACATAACTTAAATTCTCAGGTGGGGGATTCTATACATTGATAATTGGGGATTTAGTTTCCTTTTATTGATACTTTGTAAACATAAAGTAGGAAAATTTTTCAAAATTAAGATAGTATCAGTGCCAGTACAATTAAGTAGTTTTACTCCGCAAAAAACCTACTAAATTTTTCAGAAATGATTGACTAACCGCTGGCTTATGAGCCGATTCTGGAACAGATTCAACTAAAGGTATTTTGTAAGTATCAACATCTTCTATCATGGGGATAGAAGTAGCTGTAACCATAAAATGTTCTTCGGCTAAACCAATGACAATGAGACGGAAAGCTATTTGCAATACTATCTCTACAGTGAGATTAAGTTGATTGGCAATTTTTGCCAGAGGAACTTCACCATTGGCAAATTCCCATACTTGCCATTCTTGAGCATTTAACTGTAATTTAGGCTGTTTTGCACTTAATCCTGATAAACCAGAAGTAGGATCTGGTAGTTTCTCTGCTAAAGCATTCCAGTCTCGCAAGGCTCGTAAACCAATTAATATAACTTCAGTAGCAGACATACTTAAACCTGTCATTTCTCCCAATGGTAATACTACGATTGGTTCAAATTTAAAACTACCATCTTTAATTTGAAATAAAGCACAAACAGGACGGAGGACTTGAGAATTAAACAACAGTTTTAGTTGTTCTGGTTGTATTAAATTTTGGGATTTTAGACATAGTCCCAAAGGTGAATTAATAAAACAAGCAGAAATATGAGTAACCCTAGAAATTACCCGTTCACTTATCCATCCTCGTTGAGCAATCATCAAAGTTAAACCTTGTTGGTCTAAACGGTCAGATGCAGCTACAACCCGTCCTTGATGTAGCCAAATATAATAAGTTGGTTGAGCATTAGTTTGATTTTTATCAGATGATAATTCAACGTGAAGTACACCTGTCTTTTTGCCTTGGTCTAAAAATTGCAGCAGTTCTGGCAAAGAAAAATCTGCAAAGTTACCAGTAATAGACATAATCGCCCTCCTTATTCCTCAGAAAACTATAAAAATCTAGAATCCCAATATGCAGTTTGAAAAAAGCTTTTAGTTTTCAACTACGCAACTTTCCATTAAGTGTTGGACTAAATGAATTACCGCTTCAGCTACTGAGTCTCTTTCATTGGCATTAACCTTAATTAAAGGAGGTCGATTTTGTTTATCTACATAACCAATTGCTAAACATATATCTTCCTCTGTCCAAGCTCCGGGACAATCTGTATGAGTGATACCGATAATCATAGGCACACTTACTCGCGCTTGCATAAAATTGATAATATTTCGTGCTTGCCTAAATTCTCTCGGTCTATGGGCTGCTACGAGGACAATATAAGCGTGGGCTTTATGAATAAGAAGATCCCACATAAAGTCAAAGCGAGTTTGACCAGGTGTTCCGTAAAGGTGCAATGCCATATCTGGACCAAATTGCAATCTACCAAAGTCAAAGGCCACAGTGGTTTTTTTCTTCAGCAATGCTGTTTCATCAGTTGCACGGGTATCTGTATCTACAACTTCAATCTCACTCACAGCACGGATAAAGGTAGATTTACCTGCTCCTACAGTTCCTGTGACAATCAAGCGCATAACTTCCATCTTCATCCACTCCGATACAAAAATGCTCAAGATTGCGTTACCCCGGCAACGTCGGCGCTCTCCAGTCCACAGCTTGACACGAACGAACACATCAAATTAAGTAAAAAATTCCCTAGAATGAGCGGTACTTACTTATGATGTATTATAATTTACTGCACAATTAGCTTTAATTCTGTGAGAACTCGCTTGATTTCTAGCATTAGTAATCCTTGTTTGGCACTTTCACTAGCTAAAACCAGAAGAACAGCATCTTGACCACAACCAGTTAAGATACCAAAACCTTTATTCCCTTCTACAAAAATCCGGTCAATAGTTCCTCTGGCTAATTCCATGCCAATTCTCTCCCCCAAAGATAACATAGACGCTGACATCGCCGATACTCTTTCTTCATCCATTCCTCCAGGTAAACTGGCCGCTAAAGGTAGACCGTCGGGAGTAACAAGTGCCGCTCCCTGTACATCAGTAGTACCACTGACAAAATTTTGTAAAACCATGCCGAGCTTTTCTGCATTGATAGCCATAATGATTATTCTCCGTTGTTTTGAATTGGAAATTGGGTATAAAAATCAAGCAAATGTTGAATATTTTCCCATAATATTCAAACATGAGACTTATTTCTTATAAGTAGCAAGCTTTATGCGATTTTTTTTTGAGATTTAGCTTATAGCATTTTCTAGTTTAATGAAGTACAAAATTATCTGTGTGCATCTGCGTTTATCTGCGTTTAATTCTAACTTCTTAATACATCAATTGCATGAAAATTGCTATATATTGTTATTTTAATAGACTTGGCATACTCAACCCTCCACTTAGTTTTAATCACTCTAATTACTAAGAAGTTAGAAATGTCTGAACCACTAGAAAAGAATTATCTTTATACATAATATTTCCAATTCATGTTTATAAAATGATGGAACTGCGTAAATAGATGCTGCTTTTTTAGTGCCCTGGCAATTTGAATTATGCCCCAGTTATAATGAGGATGATACCGAGAAAATACTGAATTTATGTTTTTTGATTATTAATATAAGTTAAGACTATTATGTATTTTTTTTGTGAAGTGAGGCTCTATAACCCATATATAATCAGCTTTTCAGGTGATTTAACTAGATCAATTTTTATTACTGTGTATGAATTTTCTCAAGAGTTCCAGATCCCTAACTTCTCTAAAATTGGGGATTTTGTTGTTAAAAATCGGGTGTTATTTATTGTAAATGTCTGATTATAAGTAGTTAAAAAAACTATTTGCTAGGATAGCAGCTTGTGTACGATCTCTTAAATTTAGCCGATTCAAAATATTTGTAATATGATTTTTGACTGTTCCTTCAGAAATGTACAATTTTTGGGCAATTTCTCGATTATTATTACCAATAGCAATTAATCGTAAAACTTCTTTTTCTCTAGGTGTGAGTTCTGCTAAATTTGCTGGTACAGATGTTAGATTTTGAAGTGAATTTGCCGGAAATTGAGTAATAAGTTTTTTAACTATTCCTGGTCCTAGTTGAGAATATCCTTTATTAACTGCACGAATAGCAACCGCTAATTCTTCTGAGGGTGTATCTTTAAGTAAATAACCCATTGCTCCATTTTGCAGTGCTGCTTTCACATATTCATCATCATCAAAAGTTGTTAAAATAAGAATTTTGCAGTGAGGGAATTGATTATTAATTTCTTTAGTTGCAGCAACTCCGTCCATAATAGGCATTCTAATATCCATTAAAATTACATTTGGTTGTAATTCTCTAACTAAATTAATAGCAATTTGGCCATTTTCTGCTTCTCCGACAATTTTCATATCTGATTCTAATTCTAATAAGGCTTTTAAACCTTGACGAATTAAATTTTGGTCATCTACAATTAAAATAGTTATCATGGTAATTGATAATTGGATTCTTTAATAATTTGGAAATCTGGATTTTGGCAGTTAAATACAGTTTAATAGTTAAGTAAAGAAACGTGCACAATAATTTGACAACCTGCACCTGGATGAGTGTTAATTTCAAATTCTCCTCCTAATGTTAAAATGCGATCGCGCATACTTTGTAAACCAAATCCAGTTGTATTTTGCTGTAAATTAAAACCTTTGCCATTATCCTGAATTATTAACTTTAAATTTTCTAAAGTTATTATTAATTCTAGTTTAATTTCTGTTGCTTGAGCATATTTAGAAATATTTGTTAATGATTCTTGAATAATTCGATAAATTGATGTACTAATTTCCATAGATAATGGAGATATAATAGATATTTTACATTCGGGTAAAATACCATTAGAACGCTGAAAATCTGATGCTAGTCTATAAATTACCTGTTCTAAATTTTGTCCTTGTAAAGGATGATATCTCATAGTAGAAACAGATTGACGGACATCCTGTAAAGCTTTTGAACCCAGTTCTTTAGCAGTGACTAAAAATGTCATGGCTCTAGATATATCAGATTTTGATAATTTTAAAGCAGTTTCTAATTGTAAATTTAAAGCTGTGAGAGAATGTCCCAAAGAATCATGAATTTCTCTAGCAATACGGTTACGTTCTTCTAAAGTAGCTTGATTTTCAATTTTCAGAGCATATTGACGGAGTTTTTCATTTGCAACTTGTAATTTATCTCGACTTTCTCGTTCAGATAATACAGCATTCATTAATAGTAAAACAAATACTAAACTCAACCCAAATAAAACCGCTAAACTAAAACTAAAAAATCGAAATCTTTCTTGTGCTAGAGGTGACAACCTTGCTGGATGTATATGATGTCTGAGACTAAATAAAAATAGAATAAATGACAAAAAAGTAACAGTCAATCTTCCTGGAAGTTGAAAAATTAAACAACTGCGAGTTACTAAAATTAAATAAAGGAAGGGAAAAAGTCTGGCACTTCTACCACCAAAAAAACCACTAATTAAAATTAATGCTACTTGAATAGCTGTATAGATAATTTTATTAATTTTATTGTCAGTAGGCAACCTTAAACCCATGAAACCAAAAATCATCAAACTGCAAATTGTCAGTTCTGGATACATAACAGAAAAACGCGGAGAGGAAGATGGTATTAATGCCATTAGCGCGGAAAATCCTAATAGTAGCCATTCTAAATACAGTAGAAATCGAAAAGGATGATTATTAAACTGAATAGGACGATTCATAGCTAATTGATAAGTGATATAATTGCAACTGGACTTAAAATATTTTTATCACGATTAAATTCAAATAGAATGGGGTTAGGAATCTAAATGCTAATATCATGACTAAAGTAATGGGTGCAGACGTGACTTTTGCCTCATGTCGTGACTGGGTGTTAGTCTCTACGATAGGAGCATAGAAAACCGAAATAACCAAGAGTTAATTATGAAACTGAAGACATTATCACTGCTTGCTGGTACTCTAGCTTTGACCTTAACTGCAACTCCCTTTGCCGTACAAGCACAACAAAATCCATCCTCACCTCAACCTCGTCAAGAATGGCAAAAAAAAGGTCAATTCCAAAAATTGAATTTGACCACCGAACAAAAAGCGAAAATCAAAGAAATTCGGAATAATACCCGCGCTCAAATTGAAACTGTTTTGACGACCGAACAAAAAAATCAGTTAAAATCTAAAAAGGATGAACGTAAAGCTCAACGTCAACAAGGACTACAGGGGCAAGAACAACGTCGAGAAGGACGAGGACAGAAGGGTGATATTTTTGATTCTTTGAACTTAACTGAAACCCAGAAAAACCAAATTAAACAAATCAAAGAATCATCAAAACAACAAATAGACGCTGTGTTAACTCCCCAACAGCAAGAACAAATGAAGCAAAGACGAGAAGAAATGCGTTCTCGTCGTCAACAACGCAACCCCCAATAATTTTTAACCATTTAAATAATAATACTTAACTGGGGGTGCGTATAAAAGCCCATCCCATTTTGTATAACTATCACTAACTATAAAAGTTGACATAATCAATAAACCCAGTCGGTTAAAAAATTTATTTGCCCCCGCATATCTTGTATCTTTAGTCAACCGACAACCGCTATAATTGAAAGGAGTTATATTTTTAGGGGAAAGTTAATCCCCCCCCTAAATTGTTTTTCAACTAAATTAATTACTAAATTTCAGCTAATGCTCTTTCAATTAAACGTCGTGCTAAAGTCTGCGTTCCTGTGTGTTCATAATAATTTGTAGACACATCTAAGAATGCCGCCACATAGTCCAATTTATCATCAGCAAAGTCTATAAAACCTTTGCAATGTATTAAGACACTTTGGGCTGTCAAAGCATTAGCTGTAACAATACCATTCATCCAGCCTTTAACTCCATCTAGACTATTACCAATAAAGTCCATTTTCCCACCAACACCATTACCAGGAATTTTATCTTGGATAGCACTAAAAGTTGAATTTTGTTGTAACTCCTGGGGGTTCATTTGACTGAGCATTGATAATGATTTATTAATAAAATCAGGTCCTAAGGGTATTAAACCATCAACACAAATTAACGCCACCATGCGAATCAGGGACTCTCCAGCATACTCACCTAAAGAAGCAACAAAATCGCCAATACTATCTCCAGGAATACCATTAATTTGACAAAAAGCCACTAATTCAGCAACTATTTTCAAAGTGAGATCAATAGTTTGGGCTTTGTCTGCTTTGGGAGTAACAGAATTTAAAAAACCGAAAAGAGGAATTTTTTCCCCGATTTTATTAGCTAAAGCGGCTGCACCTAAAACCTTATCTGTACCGTCAACAGTTTGATACAGCCAGAGCGCGGTTTGATATCCTTGGGATTTATCATTAAATAGATAAATCGCTCTTTCGCCAATTTGTTGAATTAGATCTTCGTCGGTTTCACCTGTTACAGTTTTAATGGTATTCACAAAACCAACTGTATTTTGCCATTCACCAGGAGCAACGAAATCCAAAGCATTTAATAGAGAAACTGTTAAGTTATTGGTAGGAAGTTCATCAACTAACTGGAAAATTGGTTTACTCACAAAAGTCTCCTTATTTTGTATTAACGTCAGTTGTCAGTCAGGAAGGCGGTGAAACTATTTCAAGTTAGCTAAACCATCAAGATTAAATTTCTCTATCCATATTGCCCGATTACTGGCTGTAAAAGATGGATCTTTAGAAATAACCTTGACTTGGTACTTATTCACTAAAACTGAAGTTTGAGTTTTTCCCAGTTGTACGGAGGGATAACCGCCTATTTTCTCAGTGCTATTAGCAAATTTTGTGGCTGCTCCTGGTATACTGCTGGTATCAGAAATAGCCAGTTGAGCCACAACTTTACCATCTTTTTTCAAGTTTGCTTCTGAAAAGCCTTTTTTCTCTTGAGTATAAACTCGATTATAGCCATCTCCACTACTAGGGAAGAATTGATTTAATTTGCTACCTTGAGTCGCATTTTTAACTACAGCCTGTCCGCTTCTTTGTCGGGTACTTTCTTGTTGTACCTGATCAAAACGACTAGGTGCTTTTGGGGAACAAGCCGTAGTCAATAACATCAATGATAGGAATACTGCAGCTAAAACTCTCCGTCCATGATTTGTCACCATTCTGGCTTCTCCTTGATAGTTAAGCTTACGAGGTAATTATCAACTCTATTGTCACCCATAAACCAAAAAATTTACTTTTAAATAATTATTCAATGTATTGGGGATCACATATTTTTTGATACTTTCGGATGACACACTAAATTAGCCGATGAGCTATAACAGCATAAAAAGGATCTCCTCCGGGTACTCCCAACCACTGTAAAAAATTTGGGGTTGTTGACTTTGGGGAAATCACTTCTGGGTTTGAGAATCCTGGTACTGAGCTAAAGTAGCCCTTGACCAATTCTACCCTAAAAACTTCCGAACTGTCTCGCCAAATTTGAATAGCTTTTTGAAAAAACATCCGGTTAGAAAAACTAATAATTGCTATCCCACCAGGTTTAAGAATCCGGTGTATTTCGGAACATACAGCCTCTGGGTATTGGATATACTGGATAGAAACACAGTTAATAACAGCATCAAACTCTTGATCTAAGCAAGGTAATTGAGGATTTGTGTTGAGATTTTGGACAAAATAATGATTTAATTGCGGATTTCGGGCTAATTCCTCAGCATTGAGTCCATGGCCTTCTACATGAGCAAAATCTATATCCGTGGGTAGGTGCGATACCCAACTACTCATCATATCAAGAATCCGCGTATTAGCTGGGATTCGCTGACGATATAAATCAGTTAATTGCTGAATAAAACCCTCATCTACATGAGTGACAAAGCGGGGGTAATTATAGAATAACTGATCATCTGAGTCATCTAATTTAATTCGTTGATTTGGTTGCAGTAGCATAAATGTCTTATTTGGTAGATTGGATAATTTTGACCAGTATCTTAATTGACATATAAAAATTTTATATCAATATCAAAGAAAAGCATAATAGAGTATGTTAAAATACAGAAATATTCTCAACTGGTGCAATTTCACCATGAAAAAATCAATTTCCCCCATTGCTTTAATTTTTAGCTGTGGATCTTTGATAGCTTGTACTAGCGCATTAAAGGATACATTCAAAGAAGAGGCTATTGCTACTGTAACACAAAATCAAACGAAAACTACTCTAGTAGTATCAAGTGAACCACAGAATAAACAAGTATCTTCTCTACAATCAAAAACACAAGAGAAGCAAGAACCCGTTGGTAAAAACCTAGACAACAATAAGAAGACTAAAAAAGGTACATATCAACAACCAACGGAGGGAACAGTTAAAGAAATAGTCAGTGGTGATTTAATGTGTTATGTCACTTTAGTAGATAATAAAGGAATACAACACAATGTTGGCGCGAGTTTTGAAGTTTGTGACGAGAAGAAGTTTTTGAATAAAAAAGTCCGCGTTACTTATAAAGTAGAATCAGTTAATGATTGTCAGAGTTCAGAACCCTGCGGGAAAACTCGCAAACAATCAATCATTACTAAAATGGAAGTTGTGAATGAAAGTTCAAAAAAAGATTCCTACATCTTGAGTAATGGTAAATGGAAGATTACTATTAGTAATAGCAACTCTTGGAATGGGGTGAATGGTACAGGAAATGTGAGTTATCAAGGATGTGACATTAATGGTAAATGTCTGAGTTTAAAAGGTGGTAAAATAGTTTGTCGTCGTGGTCTATGTCTTACAGCTTGGAAAAATGCAAATTACACTTACATTTTAGAACAACCTATTACTGAAAATGGTAATGCTGATTCTACTTTGATAGTCAGAAAAGATAAAACTGAGATTTTGAAAGTTACAGGGTTGAAATAGATAATCAAAAAAACTAGTTTATTTTTACTCAATTATTCAATATTAATTGATTATTAAGCGTTGCATAATAACAGTATGAATTGTTTTTTCTTCCGAAATCAGCAACGCTAATTATTACTCTTCCGGGGTAAAATTTTGGTCAAGGAAATTAAGAGCATGGTTGCGGAGTTCAAAATATTCTGTAGAGTTTCGCATGGCCATTCTATCTCTAGGATGTGCAAAAGGAACTGTTAAAATTTCTCCAATATTTGCAGATGGTCCATTAGTCATTAAAATAATCCGATCTGACATATAAATTGCTTCGTCAACATCATGGGTAATCATCATAACTGCTTGACGATTATGTTCCCAAATATCTAATACTTGACGTTGTAATTTACCGCGAGTTAAAGCATCTAAAGCGCCAAAAGGTTCATCCATTAATAACATTTTAGGACGAATTGCTAAAGCTCTAGCAATACCCACTCTTTGTTTCATACCTCCAGAAATCTCATCGGGATATTTATCGGCCGCTGCTGTTAAGTTTACCATAGCTAGGTGTTCATTGACAATGGTAATTTTTTCGGCACGATTAGCATTTTTTAATACTTCATCTACAGCTAAACGGATATTTTCGCGGACAGTTAACCAGGGTAATAATGAGTAATTTTGAAATACCATCATTCTATCTGCTCCTGGTTTACGAATCTCTTTTCCATCTAAACGTACAGAACCAGAAGTAGCTTTTTCAAAACCGCCAATTATTTTTAATAATGTAGATTTACCGCAGCCGGAATGACCAATTACAGAAATATATTCATCTTCACCAATAGTTAAATTAATATTATTTAAAACGACAAATTTGCCTTTATCTGGGGTGGGATAGGATTTAACTAAGTTCTCAATTTCTAAAAATCCGGTTCGTTGTCTTTCTGTGGTATTATTATCTGTTAAAATTGGATATGCCATGATTAATCATCCTTGATCTAATTAACTTTTTTTAAGACATAAAAAATCGAGCGGGAGCATTAGCGCGGATATCAAAACTATGAAGATATCCGACAGGATCACTAGGATCAAATCCTTTTTTATCTATAAATGCTTCTGGGGGTTCAACCTTAGAATCATTTGCGGGACATTGAATACCCATTTCTGTGGCTATTTCTCGATATAAGTCTGTTCTCCAACCCTGTGCGGCTACTTGTTCGGCGTTTTTAGGAATTTCTTTAATTTGTCCCCAACGGGCTGCTTGAGTCATTAACCACAGACTACGAGAACGCCATAAAAATGTCGAATGTTCTCCTACTTCGTGGGGAATAGTGTTAGGAAGATCATAAAAAATTGTGGTATCATCTGCTTTTATAGTACGGTCTTGACCATCAAAACCACCATAGTTATAATTGCCAATAATTCCCGGTCCGGTAAACTTGGTAATAGGAACACCTGATTTTTTGGGTTTTGCACCTGTAAATGATCTTTCTGTGAGTAATTCGGCTATTTCTTGACGATTTTCGGGTTTGCTACAATATTGACAAGCTTCTATCATGGCTTTTACTAAAGAACGGTAAGTTTTAGGGTAATTAATAATAAAAGATTCCATTACTGCTAATAGTCTGTCTGGGTGTCCGTGCCATATTTCCTTACCTTGAGCAAAAGTAAAACCAATACCTTCATTACCAGTAATTGCTCTAGTATTCCAAGGTTCAGCGACCATATAGGCTTGCATTGCGCCAATTCTCATATTTGTCACCATTTGTGGTGGAGGAACAATTATGACCCGAAATTCTTTAAGAGGATCAACACCCGCAGCAGCGGAAAGATAACGAGCGAAATATTCATAAATAGCAGAACTGAGGACTACAGCCCAGATTTTCTTTTCTGGGGGTTGTTGGTCAAAATAACCGCGAAAGTCCCTTCCAAAGGCTTCTAAAGCCCCCTCAGCGTATTTTTGTTGATATTCGTACCAAGGACGGATACCATAGTCCCACATTTCCTTATTCATGGTCATAGCGTTACCATGTCGGTGGATAGTCATTGCAGCACATAGGGGAGCATGACGGGCACCTTCAGCGCCAATTCTAGCATTAGTAACAGCACCGGAGACGACAGGAGAAGCGTCAAGACGACCAAAAATCAAACCGTCGCGGGAGGTAGCCCAACTAGCTTCCCGGTTGAGTGTGACATTTAAACCATATTTACGGAAAAATCCTTTTTTCCAAGCGATCGCAAATGGTGCACAATCATTAACAGGAACATAACCAACCGTAATATGAGGTTTTTCTAAATCTTGAGGTCTAACTACCGGTGTCACCGCTAAAGCTTCTTCTGTTAGTCCCTGAGCAGACCTATTTCCAGAAACAGCACAGGAAGATAATATAATTCCCGCAGTTGTCGCACCCATTCCCGCAATAAAATCCCTGCGAGTTAAATAATTTTCACTCATAATAATTAATCATTAATAATTGAAAAATTCTCTTAAACCTCTCCGCGCCTCTGCGTCTCTGCGTGATCAAAAATCATTAACCCCCCGGACGGTGAGTAACTAACTCTTGAATTTTCCCCACAGCATAATCTAAAATCAACCCAGTTAAACCAATTATAAACACTGCTAAAAACACAGAACTCAGATTTAAACGACTCCATTCGTCCCAAACAAAAAAGCCAATTCCTATACCTCCGGTGAGCATTTCTACAGCTACAATTACTAGCCAAGCAATGCCTAAACTAATTCTCAAACCAGTAAAAATATAAGGTAAACTAGCAGGTAAAATTATTTTAGTAATCTGTCGCCAACGGGGCATTTCCAAGACTTGCGCCACATCTAAATAATCTTTAGGGACGCTAGAAACTCCCAAAGCAGTATTAATAATTGTTGGCCATAAGGACGTAATGAAAATGACGAAAATAGCGGAAGGATCTGCTAAATTAAAAAGAGATAAAGAAATGGGCAACCAAGCCAATGGAGATACAGGTTTAAAAATCTGAATAATGGGATTAAAAGCCAGCATTGCCGGTCTAGACATTCCGATTAAAAACCCTAAAGGAATTGCGACTAATGCTCCTAAACCAAATCCTAATATAACTCGGCGTAAACTGGCTAATAACAACCAACCAATTCCTAAATCACCTGGACCTCTTTCGTAAAATGGATGTAAAATATAGTCCCAATTAGCAATTAAAGCTTCTGGTGGTGTAGGTATTAATTCATGATTAGCTAATGCTACCACCCACCATAATAAAATAATTCCTAAACAGCCTAATGCTGGGAATAAAAAAGTATCTTGAAAAATTATTGGTTTGGCTTTTCTCCACACAGTTTGACTAGCAACTGCTATAATGGCTGCTAAATTTAGTCGCAATATCATTTATTTTACCTCAGCAGAGTTAAGCGTGGGTACAAAGAAATTAAATTAGATAGTACCAACCTTGGACACTGATGAAATCAGAACATTATGATCATTAATCATTATGATTCTGTCTCTTCAGTCTTTTCTCAATGCCTACGAAGTTAGCTGACGGGCTAGGGTTGAGAGATACCCTTTTTTACTTGATTTTAGAGGATTTTTGAACTTTAAAGCACAAAATCATCAATTAATCAAGACAAAAATACGCCCCACAATTTGGTTCCTCCGTTCCAGTGCTAGTGTGGTAATGTACTGGATTAGGCTGACTTACTTGAAAGTAACAACACCATTATAACATTGATATCTAGTGATAACATCAGTATTTATCATAAATATTGGTTACTTGACTACTGAATTTTATGTATTTTTAGGGAGAAAGATTCAGAGAAATTACTGATACTCAACAATTATTAACCAGAATAGTGATATCAAATCTGAAAATTTATAGTTAAGCTTGATATAATTTAGATGTTTTTTTTATAATTTGATGTAATCAAAATTCAAATAAGATCATCAGAAAAATTAAAATTTATTAAACAAAATTTACTAAATATCTAACTCTATTTGATTCACTCTTACTTCTTTTTGTTTTTCCGCACTTTTGAGAACTTCATAACTTAAACGAATATTTAATCTTTGTTGATCTTCAATTATCTCTTTAATGGTGACAATTTGGATTTTGTCGCAACTATGACTCATGTATTTACTCTGGTAAAACCCAGCAGATTTTGCGGTTTTTAGCATATCTTTAGTAGGTTCTTCTAGAGTGATAAATATGGCTAGACTGGCACTTTCTAGGGTCATTGTTCCTAGTAAATCTCGGATATCTCCCGATTTAACTTTACCAGATTTAACTTGAAAAATTATCTTTTCTGGGTCATTTTTATCACCTTGAAAATAAACAATTCCATCTATACCTTTATCTGCACCTTTTTTAGCATTAATGACTGCTTTATTATTAGTATAAGTTAATATTGCCCATTTTTCAAATTCTTTACGAGTGCGATCATCTGTTTTATTTGCTAATGCTCTTGCACTTTCTATATCTTTAGGAATACCATGAAGTTTAATGGTTTTTAAAACTCCTGGAAAACTATCTTCTAATCTTTTTAAGATTAAGCTAATACTTTGATAGGTAATATCAATTCCTATCCATTGTCTATCTAATTTTTGGCACACTGCGACGGTTGTACCACATCCACAATAGGCATCTAAATATTAGGATTACCAGGAATTGGTAAAACTACCCTTGTTAAAAGATTTGTTGATTTAAACTTAGATAAATTTGAGGTCATTATTTGGAGAAGTTTAAAATTTCCTAAATCCCTAAATTTACTTATTGATGATTTATTAAATGTTTGTCAACAGGAAGCCAAACAACTTATAGATGATAAATTAAAACAATTATTTGATATATTTAGAAATCAGAAATGTTTAATTATTTTAGATGATTTAGAAAATATTTTTATTAATCGTCAATTTGCTGGAAAATATAAACATGAATATCAAGATTATCAAACCTTTCTGCAAATGATCACGGAAATTGAACATCAAAGCTGTTTAATTCTCATTAGTCAGGAAAAATGTCAAGAAATGATATCATTAGATAACGAACTTTACCCGATTTATTCCTTAGAAATATCAGGGTTAAATCATGCAGATATTTTACAAAATACAGGCTTAAAAAATCAGGAAAATTGGTTAGAATTGATGAAACTATATGAAAATCATCCTAAATATTTACAGTATATTAGTATCCTGATTAAAGATGTCTTTCAGGGGGAAGTATCAGAATTTCTCAAAGAAAATATTTTAATATTAACAGCGGACTTTAAAACCGAGTTTGATTCAATATGGTTGAGATTATCTGATATTGAAAAAGAGATATTATTAAAAATCAGTCAAAATCATCAACCCATATCTAGAGACGAGATAAAAAAGTGCTTATCATTATCATCAATAGATATAATAAACGGGTTACAATCATTAACAAGAAGATTTTTATTAACCAAATTAGAAAATGATGAAAAATTATTGAATATATCCCCCATACTGAGAGAATACTTAAAAATTCATCATCATTAATTGTACCCCCTCATCTCCGTGTCCCCGCGTCTTGTGCGTGAGAAAATTATTCAGACTTATTCCAAGCAGAATGAGACAACAGAGAAGACATTACCCGCACCCCACGCAATTGATTAGACAGGGGTAGATGACCTCTAGGGGCGGTTAAATCCCAGGTGAACCCGTGGGGGTATCTTGTCCAGTTATTACCATTCTTCCAGCCGATTTTAGGCCAGAGGTTAACCCAATTTTTATTTAAACCTAACCAAATTTCTCGTTGTACGGAAAAGCCAAATTTACCTTCTGAGTGAACTACCCAAAGTTGATTAATAGTACGTAGGTCTTGAATTGGTAAACTTTCTACCTCAGTAAAGTACAGCCATTTTCTTTGTACTGCTTGGGGACCTGCTGCTTCACACATCTTTTGAATTGTCAACAGGTCTGCAGCTTGAAAATCTTGATTTACAAGTAGGTTTTGCAAAGAATTGTAACTGATCCCACAGTCCGATTTTAGAGGTATAATTCCTTCAGGAAAGTTAGTTTGTAGAAATTCCTGACTTGTCAATACATCGGTATTATAGATGACTTGGTAAACCTTACCATCAATCCAAGTTGCTGGGGTATCACGACGTTTCAGCAAAAATTCCTTCAACACATCTAACCCCTCATTACCCAAGTCAGCTAACTGCAGGATGATTTGTTGTTGGACTTTTTCGGACCCAGCGATTAACTTTTGGCGGAGGGATTCGAGATCATTTGTAGTGCCTGATACAATCATTGGGTCTGTCATGCCATTACTCGTGTTAGCGTGAGCGTGAATAAACTATCTGCTATCGGTTATTCTACAAAATGAAAGACAAATAGCGAAAAGTAGTTTACTTCAAATCTTGGGGAAAGTTGGAAAGCCCCGGAGTGTTGAAAAAATCACTTCCAGAGGTTTTAGCGAAATCCTAGCCCACAATACTTTATCAGGTCAGGAGTTACAGAATCCAGGAGTTACAGAAATTATGACTCCTGACTCCTATACTTGGTGAATTTCTTTTATTTGGAATGTATTAATTATGTACGAAAAGATTACTCCTCCCAGCACCGGCGCGAAAATTACCTTCAAAAATGGTGAACCAGTTGTTCCTGAAAATCCCATTATCCCATTTATTCGCGGTGATGGTACGGGTATAGATATTTGGCCTGCAACGGAAAAAGTGCTTGATGCAGCGGTAGCAAAAGCATATAGTGGCAAAAGAAAAATTAGCTGGTTTAGGGTTTATGCTGGTGATGAAGCTTGTGATTTATATGGGACTTATCAGTATTTACCCCAGGATACATTAACGGCAATTAAAGAATATGGGGTAGCGATTAAAGGACCTTTAACTACTCCCGTTGGTGGTGGAATTCGGTCTTTAAATGTCGCATTACGGCAAATTTTTGATCTTTATACTTGCGTGCGTCCTTGTCGTTATTACGCTGGAACACCTTCTCCCCACAAAACTCCTGAAAAATTGGATGTTATTGTTTATCGAGAAAATACGGAAGATATTTATTTGGGAATTGAATGGAAACAAGGTAGCGAAATAGGAACTCGTCTCATTAAAATCCTTAATGAAGAATTGATACCTGCTACTCCAGAACACGGTAAAAAGCAAATTCCTCTTGATGCTGGTATCGGTATCAAACCTATCAGTAAAACTGGTTCTCAGCGTTTAGTTAGAAGAGCAATTAAACACGCTTTGTTATTGCCCAAAGATAAGCAACAAGTCACCTTGGTGCATAAAGGCAATATTATGAAGTACACCGAAGGTGCTTTTCGTGACTGGGGTTATGAACTAGCTACTACGGAATTTCGTCAAGAAACAGTCACAGAACGGGAATCTTGGATATTAGGAAATAAAGAGAAAAATCCCAATATTTCCGCAGAAGAAAACGCCCATGAAATTGATCCTGGTTTTGATGCTTTAACCCCAGAGAAAAAAGCGCAAATTGTCAAAGAAGTAGAAACAGTTTTGAATACAATTTGGGAAAGCCACGGAAATGGCCAATGGAAAGATAAAATCATGGTTAATGACCGCATTGCTGATAGTATCTTTCAACAAATTCAAACCCGTCCAGATGAGTATTCAATTCTGGCGACAATGAACCTAAACGGTGATTATTTATCTGATGCTGCTGCTGCTATTGTTGGGGGTTTAGGCATGGGTCCAGGGGCAAATATTGGCGATTCCTGCGCGATTTTTGAAGCCACTCATGGGACAGCACCAAAACACGCTGGCTTAGATAAAATTAACCCTGGTTCTGTGATTCTTTCCGGTGTGATGATGTTAGAATATATGGGTTGGCAAGCAGCCGCAGATTTGATTAAAAAAGGATTAGGTGCAGCCATAGCCAATGGTCAAGTTACCTATG
>Ga0208481_1000072_pt1 | contig 29164 bp, 28 predicted proteins | sample LakMenEpi02Jun10_FD_150662 | JGI IMG/M metagenome (GOLD analysis project Ga0208481, IMG submission 150662) | Freshwater microbial communities from Lake Mendota, WI - 02JUN2010 deep hole epilimnion (SPAdes) | ecosystem: Environmental > Aquatic > Freshwater > Lake > Epilimnion/Euphotic zone ... | reverse complement strand
CGCGAGAGAACGCTTCAGCCCAAGGCGCAAAGACGGCGCGCGAAAATTGAGAGGCAGTGCGCGTCCGGCGGCCGACTTGCTATGGAGCGCGCGGGATTTGCGACTGCGTGTTTGAGTTTGGGATTGGGGTTGAATTTCTCTCAATCGCAAAACCGTTCGTTCCATGTGTCTTGCAAGGCTGATTGCAGTTGCAGGTGGGCGTAATGCAAGCGCGAGCGAATGGTTCCTTCGGAGGTGTTGAGCGTGCGGGCAATTTCGCCGTGTGACATGCCTTGAAGGTCAAACATCGTCACGACGCGGCGGTGGGCATCGGTGAGTTTTTTGAACGCTTCGTTGAGGCGTGCGCGGAGTTCGCGAACGATCGTTTGGCGTTCCGGATTGACGCGGTGGCTGGGGTCGACGAGTGCCGGATCGCAGCCGTCGTTGGAAACGATTTCCTGAAGGCTGATGCCTGAGCGGCGTTTCCGTTTGCGCAGGAAATTGAGCGTGTGGTTTACGGCGATTTGGTGGATCCAGGTGTGAAAGCTCGAGTGGCCGCGAAAGCTGCGGATCGAGCGGAATGCGCGCGAATAGACTTCTTGCAGGATGTCGTGACTGTCCTCGTGGTGCGAGGTCATATGGTAGACGAGGCCGTAGAGGCGTGAGTGGTGTTTTTCGATGAGTGAGTCGAAGGCGCGGGTGTCTCCGTTTTGGGCGAGCTCGACGAGTTCTTGATCGGGGTCGTTGGTGATGTGGTGCATGTCAATCGGGGGGAAGGTCCGATTGTGGCAAATGATTGGCATTTCGTGACCTACGCAGAAGCGTGGTGAATTCGGTCTTGGCCAAGGGGCGCTGTGTGTGATTGGGTCGCGTCACGAGCCATGGCCAAGCACACCGCCAATTCCGACTACGAGGATAACGACAGCGAACCCATTCGCCTTGCGCCCGGCGACGAGGTGCTGGTCGGTGCGGCCGACCGGACATGGCCCGGCTGGGTTTGGGCCAGCGATTCGGTAGGCAATGACGGCTATATTCCCGAGGAAATTCTCAAGCCGCTTGGCGACGGGCGCTTTTCGGTGATCGAGGCATTTGACCCCACGGTTTTGAAAATCCGGCGCGGCGACTTCTTGGAATCACTGCGTCAGATTCATGGTTGGCACTGGTGCCGGAATGAAGGCGGCGAGGAGGGCTGGGTGGCGGGTTACCTGCTCAGGCCGGCCTGAAATCGTGGCGGATTTCACCGATTTCATCGGATTTTCCTTGCCAGCGGCTGGGGGCGCCCCTATCACGCGCGTCCCTTTTGCGCCGCAAAGCTACCAAAGAAGACCAGAGGGAACATCCCATGCGGCGGGTCTTCGAGAATCGCCCGACCTGATTCAAGGCGGGAAACCATATATCAAATGATCAACGAACTCATCAACGACATGGTGGACGCCGGCGTCCACTACGGACACCAGACGAAAAAGTGGAACCCACGCATGAAGCCCTTCCTCATGAAGGACAAGGGCGGGATCTACATCATCAACCTCGAGAAAACCGTTCAGCAGCTCGACAAGGCCGCGGCGTTTCTCTCCGACCTCACGGGCAAGGGCAAGAAGGTCCTCTTCGTCGGCTGCAAACGCCAGGCGCAAGACGCGATCCGCGAAGCTGCCGAGGCAACCGGGCAACATTACGTCAACCACCGCTGGCTGGGCGGCATGCTTACCAACAGCGCGACTGTGCGTAAGTCGGTGGAGCGTCTCAAGTATCTTGAGAACATCGAGAAGCAGCCTGAATTCAAGGCCATGTCGAAGAAGGAACTCGCTGCTCTCGGCCGTGAGCGTGAAAAGCTTCTGCGCAACCTCCGTGGCGTGCGCGACATGGACAAGAAGCCTGATGCCGTGGTGATCGTGGACTCCGCCCGCGAGACCATCGCCGTGGCTGAGGCTCGCCGCCTTGGAATCCCGATCGTTGCGCTGGTCGACACCAACGCCGATCCGGCCCTCGTCCAATATCCGATTCCGGGCAATGACGACGCGATCCGCTCGATCCGCATCATTCTCCAGAATCTCGTCGATGCCATGGTGACCTCCCGCAAGGGTTGATCCTTTGGTGTTTTGCGAAACAACAACTTCACAGAAATTTCACACATGATTACTGCTGCAATTGTCAAAGAACTCCGCGACAAGACCAACGCCGGGATGATGGACTGCAAAAAGGTCCTCACCGAAACCAACGGCGATCTTGAAGCCTCCATCAAGCTGCTCCGCGAGCGCGGCATCGCCAAGGCAGGTGCCAAGGCCGACCGCGCCGCCAACGAGGGCATCATCACCGCCCGCGTTGCCGCAAATGGCGCTTCGGGCATTTTGCTCGAGGTCAACTGCGAGACGGACTTCGTGTCGAAGAACGAAAACTTCCAGGCCTTCGTCAACCAGATCGCCGATACCCTTGAGTCCGCCAACGCAGCCGATCATGCTGCGGCGCTGGCGGTTTCGATGGGTGAGTACAGCATCGAGGACACCGTGAAGGCCAAGGTGGTGGAAGTGGGTGAAAACCTCCAGTTCCGCAAGTATGTGCGTTTTGATGCTGCTCCCTCTGGTGTGATTTCCTTTTACATTCACCCTCCGGGCAAGGTTGGCGTGCTCATCGAAGTGGGTACCACCAAGCCCGAGTCGGCGAAGAGCGATGCCTTCCGCGACATGGTCAAGGACCTCACCTTGCACATTGCCGCCTGCGCACCGAAGGGTCTGTCGCGCAACGACATCCCTGAGTCGGTGGTCGAGGCCGAGAAGGAAATCTTCCGCGCGCGCCTTGCCGATAGCGGCAAGCCGGAAAACATCATCGAGAACATCCTCAAGGGTCAGGTCGGCAAGTTCTATGCCGAGAGCTGCTTCCTTGAGCAGGCTTTCGTGAAGGACGACAAGGTCACCGTCACGCAATTCCTCGAAGCTAAGGGCAAGGAGCTCGGTGACACCTTCACGGTGACCCGCTTCGTGCGCTTCGGTCTCGGCGAATAAGTCGAACCATTCAAAACAAACGCCCGACTCCGGTGAGGAGTCGGGCGTTTTTTTGTTTTTGAAATCGGTGGTGATTAGATCGTCATCGCGTGAAATCCGCCGTCGACGATCATTTCGGTTCCCGTGATGAATGAGCCGGCTTTGGATGAGGCGAGCAGGAGTGTGGCGCCGATGAGTTCCTCGGCATTGCCGAAGCGTGAGGCCGGGGTTTGGCGCAGGATGTCGAGGACGCGGGATTCGTCGAGCACCTTGCGGTTTTGTTCGGCAGGGAAGAATCCCGGCACGAGTGTGTTGACGCGGATGTCCTTGTCGGCCCATTCGCGGGCGAGGTTGCGGGTGAGGTTGTGCACGGCGGCTTTGGATGCCGAGTAGGTGAAGACGCGCGAGAGCGGATTGAGGCCGGAGATGGAGCCGAGGTTGATGATTGATGCCGGTTGAGTTTGATCCAAGAAATACCGGCCGAAGACCTGGCATGCGCGGAAGATGGCGGTGAGGTTGGTATCGATGATGCGTTGGTATTCGTCCTCCGGGATCTCGAGAAATGGAGTGGGGGAGTTGGTGCCTGCGCCATTGATGAGGATATCGACCTTGCCCGAGCGCTCGAGGACCGTATCGAGTAGGTGGTGAAGTGAGTCGCGCGAAGTGACATCGACCGGAACGAAATATCCTTGACCGCCGAACGATTCGATTTCGGCGAGGCGTTTCTCGGCCTTTTCGGGGATGCGACCGCCGAGCACGACTTCGGCACCTGCGCGTGCGAGGCCGACGGCCATGGCGCCGCAAAGTTCTCCCGTGCCGCCGATGATGACAGCGGTTTTGCCAGTAAGCCCGAAGAGATCCTTGAGATAAGATGCGGTCTGCATGGTGCAATTTTCACAGGAAACAAGAACCTGCCAAGCATGGAAAACGGGCATCTTGCTTTTGGTTTGAGTCTTCGGTTTTCCATTGCAAGCGGCGGATTTGCCGGGGATAGTCGTTGTGCGTGCGTGTGTCGTTTTTCATGAGCGGATTAGCCAAGGTTTTTGTATCAATCGCATGGATGGCTTTGATGCCGGCCATGCAGGCGGCTGCAGTCGAAGAGCAGGCGGCAAAAGTTGAGACCCCTGCGCCAAAGCCAGTTGCCGACGATGTGGTGGTCGATCCCGATGACACGCAGGCGGCGGAGAATGCCGATGCGGCCAAGGCGGCTGTCGCAAAACCGGTGAGCCCGGAGTTGGTGCGTGTGTATGGCTGGCGTGAGGATATCGAGATCAAGGGCTTTCCCGGAAAGCTGCAGGCGAAGCTCGACTCGGGTGCGTTGACCAGTTCGATCCACGCCGAGGAAAAGGAATTCTTCGAGCGCGATGGCAAGAAGTGGGTGCGTTTTTTGGTCAAGGACTCGCGCAAGGACAAAACCATCAGCGGTCGACTTGAGGCACCGATGGTGAGGATTGCAAAGATCAAGGAACCGGGTGGTGTGTCGGTGGCGCGCGAGGTGGTGCTTTTGTCGTTCCGTTTGGGTGAGCGGAAATTTCGCGGTGAGTTCACCCTCAACAATCGCGGCAACATGCTTTCGCCGGTGTTGATCGGTCGCAGCATCATCAGGGATCTTGGTTGGGTGGATGTGTCGCGCACCCATCTGGCCGATCAGAATATCCTTCGCTGAACCACCATGAAAACCGCATGAAATCGGAGTGGAAGTTTCCGATGCTGGTGCTGGCGCTGATCTGTCTGGGTGGCGGTTTGGCAGCTTACAAATCGTCGCGCCTTGGGGTGCCGTTCTTGATGGGCGAGCAGAGTTATGATTGGCAGATCGAGGCAAGGGTTTCGTTTCTCGCCAATGGTGAGCGGGTGAAAGCAAGGTTGGCTTTGCCTTCGGCAGCCGCATCGAAAGACGCGGGCCAGGAATCCGGCTCGCTTGGATATCATTACAACATCGAGCACGATGGTGATGAGAGCGATGCCGTGTGGTCGGCGGAGAATCGCGAGGGTGGGCAGGCTTTGTATTTCCGTGTGCGTTTGCCCGAGTCGATTGAAAGCGGCGCGGAGCCGGTGCCGGGCAAGGCCGAGGTCGATGGAGCGACGATCATTCAAGGGCCTGCGGGTGAGGCGGCGCGTGCCATCGTGGCGCGGCTCAAATCGATCAGCTCCGATCCGGATGCGCTCTTTGTCGCGTTGTTTGAGCAGATCAAAGATGAGCAAAAACCGCAGGAGTTTGTGCTTTTGAAAAAGCACTATGCCAAAGAGTTCATGGGCAACCCGATGATCCGGATGGGCATCGATTTGCTTGAGATGGCGGGTGTGCCGGCAAGGATGGCCTATGGGGTGAGCTTGAATGAGGATCGGGGGAGTCAGGCGCCGCTGCCGATGGTCGAGTACTTTGATGGTGCGGCATGGAAGGTGCGGGATCCGTCCGAGCCGGGTGTGGTGCCCAATGCTCGTAATGTCTTTGTGTGGCATCGAGGTGAGGGGCCCCTGCTCGATGTGAATGGTGGTGAAAATTCGCGGGTCACCTTCACGGTCGTGAAGGATCGCATCCCGCTTGCCAGTCTTACCGACCTGCGCGAGTCGCCGCTTTTGGTTGCGACGATCCTCGGCTTGCCGCTCTCCGAGCGCGCGGTGTTTCGCTACATCGTTCTGATCCCCTTGGGAGCATTTGTGGTAGTGGTGATGAGAAATCTGGTCGGCATGGCCACGCTCGGCACCTTCATGCCGGTGCTTTTAGCGCTGGCGTTTTTGCAAATTCCGCTTGGGCGTGGGTTGGTGATGTTTGCGGTTTTGATCGGTGTGGGCGTGTGGCTTCGATTTATGCTTTCAAGGCTCAACCTCCTGGTCGTTCCGCGCGTGGCGGCCTGCGTGGTGATTGTCACCATGCTGATGATGCTGATGAGTGTCGTCAGCTATCGTCTTGGGATGACCGGTGGCGTGCAGATCACGCTATTTCCGATGATTATTCTCGCGTGGACGATCGAACGGATGTCGTTGATCTGGGAGGAGGAGGGAAGGCGCAGCGCGTTGGTGCAGGTCGGCGGTTCGTTGGTGGTGGCGGTGTTGGCATATCTTTTCATGCGCATGGGGCAGATTCAGCATTGGGCGTTTTATTTCCCTGAGTTGCTGCTCGTCTTGCTTGCGGGCATTTTGATGATCGGGCGTTATACCGGTTACCGGATTTCCGAGTTGTTTCGATTCCGAACTTTTTCCGGAGGCTGATCGAATCATGCAATCGGCAATGAGTGAAATTCCTGCGCCGTGGTGGCATCGTTGGCTGATGACGCCGCGGGAGCTGCGCGAGCAGGGAGTGGTCGGAATCAACATGCGCAATGCGCGTTATCTTTTGCCGAACAATCCGCGGCGGCTTTATCGTCTGGTGGATGACAAGTTGCAGACCAAGGCCTTGGCTGAAGAGCGTGGATTGTCGGCGCCCAAGACTTATGCCGTGATTCGGACGCCGCACGATGTGGCCAGGCTCGAGGTCGCGCTCAAGGATCATGAATCATTTGTGATCAAACCCGCCTGCGGATCGGGTGGCCGGGGCGTGTTGGTCATTGATCGGCGCGAGGGAGGTAAATTTTTCAAACCGAGTGGTGCGGCACTGAGTGGTGCTGAGCTGCGTCATCACGCGTCGAACATTCTTGGCGGGCTGTACAGTCTCGGCGGTCAACGTGATGTGGCCTTGGTTGAGTATCGTGTGAAGCCTGCGGGCTTGCTCACGGCGATTAGCTATCAAGGGGCGCCGGATATCCGAATCGTGTTGCTTCACGGCTACCCTGTGATGGCGATGCTGCGGGCGGCGACGAAGGAGTCTGACGGTCGGGCAAATTTGCATCAGGGTGCATTGGGTATCGGCATTGACCTTGCGAGTGGTCGCACGGTTCGCGCGGTTCATCATGGAAAAGTGACGGACATGCATCCGGATCTGAAGGTGCCCTTGCTTGGGATTCAGTTGCCGGAATGGGAGAGGATTTTGGACATTGCGGTGACCTGCCAGGAGATGACCGGCTTGGGTTATCTTGGCGTGGATCTCATGATCGATGAGGACCTTGGGCCGCTGATGATCGAGGTCAATGCTCGGCCGGGCCTGGCGATCCAGATGGCGAATGGCGTGGGGTTGTTGCGGCGGCTTGAGCCGGTGGTCGCGCAGCACAAGTCGTATCCGGGCCTCGGGAGTGCGGAGAAAATTGCATTTTCGCGCGAGCATTTCAGGGCTTGAGATTTCACTCATGCCGCGATCGCGGTCGTGTGGCGTGATAATTTGGATTGATGAGCAGTCCTGATGTCTGGATTCTGCACACGCAATCCACCAATCATCATGTCACGCCCTGTCACACTCTTCACCGGCCAATGGGCCGATCTTTCGCTCGAGAAACTTGCCGCGCTTGCCTACGAGATGGGCTACGACGGTTTGGAGCTAGCCTGTTGGGGGGATCACTTCGATGTCGATGCGGCGGCATCGAGCAAATCGTATGTGCGCGATAAGTGGGAGCTGCTGGCGGATCACGGGCTGACCTGTCATGCGATTTCAAATCACCTTGTCGGTCAGGCCGTGTGTGATCCGATCGACTTGAGGCACAAGGCGATTTTGCCTGCGGATGTTTGGGGTGATGGTGACCCAGAAGGTGTGCGCAAGCGTGCGGCCAAAAAAATGATCACGACGGCCAAGGCGGCGCGGGCGTTTTTTGATGTGAAGCCTTTGGGTGATGATGCGGTCATTCCGGCAGTGGTCAACGGCTTCACTGGTTCGTCGATCTGGCATTCGATTTATGCGTTCCCGCCGACCTCGCAGGAATATTATGACAAGGGCTACAAGGACTTTGCCAAGCGTTGGCTGCCGATCCTTGATGCCTTTGAAAAAGTGAATGTAAATTTCGCGCTCGAGGTGCATCCGACCGAGATTGCCTTCGACATCGCATCGGCCAAACGCGCGCTCGAGGCGGTGGGGCATCACAAGCGGTTTGGTTTCAACTACGATCCCTCGCATCTTGGTTATCAAGGGGTGGATTATGTGAAATTCATCCGCGAGTTCGCCGAGCGCATTTATCATGTGCACATCAAGGATGTGTGGTGGGGTCACGGCGACGGAACGGTGGGGGTTTTTGGAGGTCATACCAACTTCGGCGATGCTCGCCGGTTCTGGGACTTCCGCTCACCCGGTCGCGGTGACATTGAGTTTGAAGACATTATTGTTGCGCTCAATGACATCGGCTACGGCGGTCCGCTCTCGGTAGAGTGGGAGGACATTCGCATGGATCGCGTGCACGGCGGTGCTGAAGCCGCTTCCTTTGTGCGCAGTCTTGATTTCCCGGTCAGCGGTGTGGCCTTCGATGCCGCCTTCGACAAATCGAAGCGGTGACGGGGGGGTGGTTATTCTTCAGAGGTTATTGGGAAAGAGGAAGGTGTAGCGGCTTCTTCTTCGTAGCTGGTGCATCCTGCTCTTATCTATCCTTGGAGTAGGCCTCTTGAAGAAAGGTAGGGCGAAGCGGTTCGCGGCATCGATGCTATCGAATTGGAATTGTTGAAGAAGGGGTTTGGCGGATGAAATCCGCCACCACGGTGAAGAGGTCACTTCTTCCTTCTTTTCCCCAATGACTAATAACCCACAACCACTAACTCTTCCCGCCGCGGCCTCAATCCGCTGGGCGGTGGGGTTCGAAGGTCATGGCGCGTTCGTGTTCGCGAGCTTTGGCTGCTTTTTTTGCCTGTTGGTAGAAATGTTCCTGAGCGCGGAGGCCTTTGCCGCGGGTGGGTTTGGTGACGCGGGTGGAGCTGCCGTTGGGGAGGATGCGCGAGGCTTGGGTCTCGTCGTTGAAGTAGGTTTCGAGGATGCGGATGAGGCGGCGTTTGAGGGTGGGTTCGGCGATGGGGATCATCAGCTCGACGCGTTTTTCTAGGTTGCGGGTCATCCAATCGGCGGAGGCGATGTAGACTTCCGAATCCCCGCCTTGGAGGAAATGGAAGATGCGCGCGTGTTCGAGGAAGCGATCGATGACGGATATGACTTCGATGTTTTTCGAATGTTTCGGGTCGCCGGGTTTGAGGCAGCAGATGCCGCGGATGTTGAGTTTGATTTCAACGCCGGCACGTGAAGCGTCGTAGAGGGCGGCGATGATGTCGGGATCTTGGAGTGAGTTCACCTTCGCCATGATGCGTGCCGGGAGGCCTTGGCGCGCGCGTTCGGCTTCGCCGGAAATGAGGTCGAGCAGCATCGGCTTCATCGTGGTGGGCGCGGGGACGAGCCGCTGAAAACGGAGCAATTTTGAGCGACCGGTGACGGCGTTGAAGAACAGCGAAGCATCATTGCCGTAATCCGCCTTGCAGGTGAGGTAGGAAATGTCGGTGTAAAGGCGTGAGGTCGTTTCGTTGTAGTTGCCGGTGCCGAGGTGGACATAGCGGCGGAGGTGGCCAGACTCGCGGCGCACGATCATGCAGATTTTGGCGTGGGTTTTGAGGCCTTTTACGCCGTAAACGATTTGGGCGCCGGCGCGTTGGAGTTCGTCGGCGCGATCGAGGTTGCGTGCTTCATCGAAACGTGCCTTGAGCTCGACGAGTGCGGTGACATGCTTGCCGTTTTCGGCCGCTTTGATCAGCGCGTTGATGATGCGCGATTTTTTAGCGGTGCGGTAAAGCACTTGTTTGATCGCGATGACATCCGGATCGCTCGCGGCTTCTTCGAGCAGGCGGAGCACGGGTTCGAAGGATTCGTAGGGGTGGAAAAGCATCAGGTCGCCGGAGGCGATCGTTTCGAACATCGATGAGCCGGGAACGATTGAGGGCGAGCTTTGGCCGGGCCAGTCGGCATCGCGCAGGTGGTCGAAGTCGGCGATAAAAACGAGATCCATGAATGACGCGAGGCCGGGAGGTCCGGGGATGCGGTAGATTTCGGCGGTGCTCGCGGCGGTGACTTGTTGGATCATGCGTGCAAGGTCCTTGGGTGCATCGGCGCGGATTTCGAGGCGCACGGTGTCTGCGAAGCGGCGGGCGCTGAGGATTTCCTCCATTTCGTCGGCGAGGTCGGTTGCGTCCTCCTCCTGCACGGCGATGTCGCCATTGCGGGTGACGCGGAACGCGGTGGTGGCGGCGACTTTTTCGCCGGGGAAAAGTTGTTCCGCGTGGGCGGCGACGAGGTCCTCGACGAGTATGAATGCGAAGGTGTTGGATCCGGCGTTGATCGGAACAAGCCGGCTGATTGAATCGGGAATCGTTATGAGTGCGAAGCGTGTGGTTTCGCTTTCCGTTTCGATGAGACGGCATGCGATGACCATTTGCAGTGCGGGAACGGCCGGTGGCTGATCGTTGAGGTCGACGGCGAGCGGCGTGAGCAGTGGTGAAATTTGGTCTTCGAACGCGTTGAGTGCCTGGGTGGCCTGTTCGTGGTTCAGGTCGCTCATGTTGAGCGCGAGGATGCCGGCCTTGCGGAGTGCGGGAATGAGCGATTGGTTGAAGAGTGTGTATTGCTCGTCGCTCATGCGCAGGATTCTTTGGCGCAGTGCGTTGAGGTTGGCAGTGGGAGTGAGGCCCGAGAGGTCGGGCTTTTTGATCCCGCCGCGTTTCATCGCCATCAGGCCGCCGATGCGGACTTGGAAAAACTCGTCGAGGTTCGAGGCCGTGATGGCGAGGAACTTCACGCGTTCGAGCAAGGGCAGATCTTCGCGCAGCGCTTCGTTGAGCACGCGTTGGTTGAATTCGACCCAGGAAAGTTCGCGGTTGATGTAGGGAATGGGCATGGGATGCGGGAAGTGGCGGTGAATTTCAAATTTCCTCGTCGATCATGACGGTGAGTCCGAAGACCTGTTCGAAGAGGTCGGCCTTGGAGGTCATCGCGAGGCGTTCGACTGCGGCATCGGCAAGGCCGGGGAGGCGGATGCGGAGGCGTTTTTCTTCGCGATGGATTTCGATTTGCGAGACGCGTTGGGCGTGGGTGCGTTCGAGTGCGTCGGCGACGCGCAAAAGGGCGGCGAGTTTGCAGACGCGGATGCGGTCCTCGGTGTCGAGTGCGGCGTAGCCCGGGTGCTCGAGGCTCGGACAGGAATGGCGGTGGTAGCGTGCGATTTGCGCGACGATGGTCACATCGGTGCGGTCGAGGCCGAAGATCTCCGAATTGAGTATAAGATACTCCGAGTGCTTGTGATGGGCGCGCGGACTGACATAGGTGCCGACCTCGTGAAGGATCGCGGCGACTTGAAGCAGAAGCGCGTCGTGGGCGGTGAGTTGGTGGAGGTCGGCGAGCGCGTCGAAGAAGCGTTTGCAGAGATTGCCGACATGTTCGCCGTGGGTGGGATCCGATTGATAGCGCTCGGCGAGAATGCGCGAAGAGCGCAGGACTTCCTCGGCGAAGGTATCGGCGAGATCTTCCGAAACCAAAAGATCGTGCAGCAGGCCTTTTTCGTAATCGCTTTCCGGGATGCGCACTTCGCTGAGTTTCATCGCCTCGGCAATCGCGAGATTGATTTCGAGAGCAGGCAGGAGTGCCTCGGCGGTTTGGTAATCGAGTTGGTAGCGGCGAACGATTTCCGCATCGCTGAGGTTGGCGGTGTCGGTGGTGAACTGCCGCAACGACTTGAGCGTGCAGGCATTGTTGGGTTTGATGAGCTCCGGCGCGACCGATTGGATTTCGTGCCCGATCACGACCATGCCGTCGATGCGGATGTCGGAATAATCCAAGCCGATTTGCGCGATGTTGCCGGAGGTGTGTTCGCGGATCACGCGCAGCAAGCTGCCACCTTCGGCGTGGGATGCTTCGACTGCCTCGCGCGTGCGGTGGGTGCCCATGCGGTAGCTGGTGTAGCGGGTGATGAGACCGTTTTGAAACAGGAGCGCGCGTGTGTTGCCGGGGCCGACATGGAGCACGAGCGTCGCGCCTTTTTTCATGCCGGGCAAGTGACTGAGGCGGCGGCGGGTCTTGAGATAGATCAGGCGCGTCATTTCACCATCGTCGATCGCGCCGAGGCGCAGACCGCAGGCGACGCGGATCCGGTTCATGAAGGTTTCCTGATTCTTTGCTTCGCTGAGAATGTTGGTGACGGCGGCGCGTGTGATCTCGTGGGAGTTGAGGCCGAGTTCATCGATGGATTTTTGGAAATCGCGGATGATTGAAACCACGCGTTCGGTGGTGGCGAGGCTGATGGCGCCGTGGCGGAAAATGTCGCGGGCGACCGGCGCTGGTTGTTCGAGGAAATCGACGGCGTCGAGTGTGCCATCGCCGTTGCCCGTGGCGATCAGCATTGAAACCGCGCTGGCGCCGATGTGGATGGCTGTCGAGAGTTGCTCCGGATGTGCGGGCTTGGTGGCGGATTTCCTTGGACGAGCCATTGCAAGAGGACACCGCAGGCCGGATCGCGTTTCAATCACGAAAACCGCGCGCTGTGTGACTTTTACAGGCGGGGCTTGTCAAAGCGGGGGATGCCGGGCATAGGATCGGTCATGCCAGTCAGCGGAGCGTTGGAACACTATCGGGTCAAGCCGGGAGGCAAGGTTCATCTCGGCAAGATTGGGGCCGATGAAAAGTTGCTGTTTGTCGGCAATGGCAAGGATGACTACGAGCCGCAGTTTCGCGAATTGCAGAAGCAGCTCCAGGAGCAACAGAAGCTCCTCTACGCGCAGAACAAACATCGGATCCTAGTGGTCATGCAAGCGATGGACACCGGCGGCAAGGATGGCTGCATCAAGCATGTTTTTTCGCACATCGACCCGCAGGGCATTCATGTGAGATCGTTCAAGAAACCGACCGAAGAGGAGCTGGCGCATGATTTTCTGTGGCGCATTCACTCGAAGGTGCCGCGGCGCGGGGAGTTGGTGATCTTCAACCGCAGTCACTACGAAGATGTGATCGCAGTGCGCGTGAAAAAGATTTTTACCGACGACGTTTGGAAACGCCGCACGCGGCACATTATCGATTTTGAGCGCATGCTTGCGGAAGAGGGTACAACGATCGTGAAGGTTTTTCTGCACATTTCGAAGGAGGAACAGAAACGCCGGCTCGAGTCGCGTTTGGAAAATCCTAACAAGCATTGGAAGTTCAACCCCGATGATCTCGCGGATCGCGCGTTGTGGGATCACTTCATGAAGGCGTACGAGGATGTGATTTCCGAAACATCGACCGATCACGCGCCGTGGCATGTCGTGCCGGCTGATCGCAAGTGGTACCGCAACCTTTGCGTGGCAAGGATCGTGCTCGACACGATGAAGAAGCTGAAAATGACCATGCCCGAGCCGAGCTGGAATCCCAGCGAGATACGGATCGGCGATTGAGCGGAAGGTGGTGACATCAGCCCGCTGTCCAGTCGCGGCATTTTAGGCCGGGTACGCGGGAAAATTCGCGAAGGTTGGCGGTGACCAATGTCGCACGGGCGGCTCTTGCGGTGGCGGCGATGATGAGATCATTGGGGCTGATCGGTTTGCCAACTTTTTCCAGGCGCATGCGGATGTCGGCATAATGCTCGGCAGCCTCACCACCGAAGGGCAGGTGGGCGTAGGGTGAGAGGAGTTCGTTGATGCGTTGACGCAGATGGGTGGCCTGGCTGCTTCTCAAGGCGCCATAGAGCAACTCCGCGCGCGTGAGTTCCGCGAGGCAGAGGTCGGCTGTCTTTTTGGAACTGAGATTGCGGATCAGTGCCTTGTTTGGCTGACGCAAAATGTAGGACCAGATGTTGGTGTCGAGGCAGTACATCGAACTTAGTCTTCGAGATTCGGAATGGCGCGGTGGCCGCGTTCGCGCGTGGGAATGGCAAACGATTTGTCGACCGTGCCGGTGAATGCCGAGAGGTGGCTCCATGCTGATGCGCCGTCCTGATCGGCGGCGCGGGCAAGGTGGTCGCGCGCCCAGCGGGAGAGTGATACCGAATCGCGGCGGGCGGCGGCCTCGACTTTTTTCTGCGTGTCCGCATCCAAGTAGATTGTGAGTTGGGCCATGTGGGGAATTTGGTAGGGAACTCTTCAAAGTCAAGTATATGTGCCAAGTATATGTGTGTAACAAGCGCAAAAAACCGCTTTTAGTGGGAAAATTTTAATCAAAGCGCGCGCGACCAGATCACCTTGAGGTAGCGGGATTCCGGGTAGTTCGAGAGTGTCGGGTGGTCGGCGCCGGCGCCGGTGCGCTGGATGATCTGGAGGCGGCGGTTGGTGCGGTGGGCGGCGGCGATGACGGTGCGTTCGAAGTCATCGGCACCGAGTTGGCCGGAGCATGAGCAGGTGACGAAGATGCCGCCGGGCTTGACGAGTTGGAGGGCGAGCTTGTTGAGGTCGGCGTATTTCGCGATGCCGGTTTCGTCTTCGCGGCCGTGGATGAATTTTGGTGGATCGGCGATGACGAGGTCCCAGGTGCGGCCGTTTTCGATCATCGTGCGGATCCAGGTGAAGGCGTCGGCGTGGGTGAACTTCACGCGTGCTGAGTTGAGGTTGGCGTTGCGTTTGGCCATTTCGATCGCGGTTTCGTCGAGGTCGACTGCGGTCACCTCGCTGGCGCCGGCGAGGGCGGCGGAGATCGAGAAGCCGCCGGTGTAGCAGCAGAGGTCGAGAACTGAGCGGTCCTTCGCGTGTGACGCGAAGAGTTTGCGGTTATCGCGTTGATCGCAGAAGAAGCCGGTTTTGTGGCCGGTGCTGAAATCGATTTCGTAGCGAATGCCGTGTTCGCGGATTTTCACAGAGCGAACATTGTCGGAGGTCGCGCCGCCGCTGCGGGGGATGCCTTCGATGCGGGCGAGTTCCGAGTCGATGCCGATGACCACGCGTTGGGTGTCGAGGCATTCATGAAGGATCGGAATCCATCGTGGCAGGCGTTGCCATGCGGCGAGGTTGGTAATTTCCACCGAGAGCACATCGGCGAATTTGTCGGCGACGATGCCGGGCATGAAATCGGCGTCGCCATGGATCGCGCGGTAGGCCTCGGTCGTTTCGTCGAGCGCAAGCATCTCACGGCGCATTGAGGCGGCGCGGCGGATCGCATCGTCGAAAAACGACTCGTCGATTTCCTCGCTCGAATGGCTCACGATGCGTAGGGGCATGCGCGACTTCGGATTCCAGAGGCCCCAGCCAAAGGCGCCGCCATCCTTATCGAGCACTTGCACGAGGTCGCCCGGCTTCGCATCGCGCGAGGCCTCGCCGATCATCTTTGGCCAGATTGACGGGTGATAGGTGATGTTTTTGATTTGGACGGTCGGCATGCGGGGAATAGGCCTCAAGTCGGCCGGAATGTCGAACCCCAATGGCGGGCGTGAGATTGACATTTCTGACCGGGCAAGCAGTTTGGGTGAGTCGACTTCGATTCATGTCCGCTGAAGACCATCATTTCATGAGGGAAGACCGCTTGGTTCACTGGCGAAGGATTGCGGCGTATCTTGAGGATCATCCGGAGGAGCTCGAGATTCCCTTGGCCAACATTGAGCGTTGGATGGCCGGCGGGAGGGTGCATCCTGCGCCGCTGATCGAATGGCAGAGGTGGATCCATGAGGCGCAAGCCTCGGATGCCGGCATGCGTGAGCTGATCGATTTTCTTGTGGCGGACAACCATGATGCTGAGGTGATCAAATCCTGTTCGCCATTTGTCGGGTTCTCGAAGATCGCAGCATACCCATGAATCTCTCCGCGCTTCAGCACCTCATCAGGGCCGCACAGGCGCTTGCGGAAAACCAATCGCTCATTGTGTTGGGTTCTTCATCCTTGCTGGCATCGTTTCCCGAGTTGGGAAAAAACCAGGGGCCCTTGACCACCACCTTCGATGCCGACCTTTACCCGGATCCCTTTGATGAATTGGTCGCCATGATGTGGCATGAGGCTCTTGGTGAAAACCGCTCCTACTATCTGCGCCATGGCTATCATGCGGACATCATGCGTGATTCCATAGTCGATACCTTTCCTTCCGGTTGGCGTGAGCGTCTCGTGCCAGTGCCTGGGGCTGACAAGGCACATGCGCTGGAACCTCACGATCTGTGTGCGATTAAAATTCTGGTGGGGCGGCCGAAGGATCTGAGCTTGGTGAAATTTCTGTCGGATGCCGGTTTGATCCATGCGGACAAGGTCCGTGAGCGAATGGCCTTGATCGACTTGCCGGTTGAGTTGCGTCCGCGCATGGATGCCGCATTTCGCTGGATTTTCGAAGCTTGAGAATGTTTGGCAATCAGTGGCGCGCTTCCGTCTTGTCGGAGGGCGTGGAATGGGCAAGATCCGGCGCGTGAACTCGGCGCCATTGGGATTTTTTGATTCGGGAGTGGGAGGTCTCACCGTGGTGCGTGCGGTGCAGGATTTGCTGCCGCGCGAGAACATCCTGTACCTCGGCGACACCGCGCGTTTGCCTTACGGTTCGAAAAGCCCGGAATCGATCCGGCGTTTTGCGCAGGAGGACGCGAAGTTTTTGGTCGAACGCGGGGTCAAGGCGATCGTCGTCGCCTGCAACACCGCCACCGCGCACGCCCTGCCAATGCTCAGGGAAAATTTTGATCTGCCCGTGATCGGTGTGATCGAGGCCGGCGTCGAATCGGCGCTGAGCGATCCGGCAGCCGGGCGGGTAGGGATCATTGCCACGCGTGGGACCGTTCGTTCGCATGCCTACCAGCACGCCTTGGCATTGAAGCGCACGGGTTTGATCATTCACGCGCAGCCTGCGCCCTTGCTGGTGCCGATCGTCGAGGAAGATTGGATCGATCATCCTGCGGCAGAGCTCATTCTCAAAACCTACCTTGAGCCGCTCATTGAGAAGGACATCGATACTCTGATGCTTGCCTGCACGCATTACCCCTTGCTGGTTCCGGTCTTGCGACGCTTGTTGCCCGATGGCATCCGCTTGGTCGATAGTGCCACGACCTGTGCCGAGCACCTCAAGCAGGAATTGCTGCACCTCGACATGCTCAATCCGCAGGAGAGCGATGGGACCCTTGAGATTCACCTCACCGACTTGTCGGAGGAGTTTGAAACTTTGGCTCGGCGTTTCCTGAGCAAGCCATCCGGGCGCATCCAGCGGGCGGTACTTGCCTGATCGCGGAAAATTATCGCTTGCCGGCAGCGCGAGGCGGGTCCATATCGGTGGCGTACTTTTTGTTTGTTCCCCGTGCCGCAGTGGCGCTCATTTGGTTTCCCTTGGGGAGACCGCTTGATGGGGTAAAAATGCCAATTTTCCCAGGATTGTTGGCTTTTGCCTTGATTTGTTCAAATTTTTTTGAACAATATTAAACCGCATTTTTTTTCATCTGAAATATATTCGATAAGATCCTATGAAATTGTTTGGCACAGACGGCATCCGCGGGCGGGTGAACGAATTTCCGATCACGGCGGAGGTGGCATTGAGAACGGGCAAGGCGGTGGCCAATGTCCTGCGATCGCCTGGGGCGAGCCGCAACCGGGTTTTGGTGGGCAAGGACACGCGGATTTCCGGCTACATGTTGGAGACGGCGCTGACCAGTGGCTTGGTGTCGATGGGCATGGATGTCTTCATGGTCGGGCCCTTGCCGACGCCTGCGGTGGCGCATTTGACCAAGTCGATGGGTGCCGCGGCCGGGATCATGATCACGGCCTCGCACAATCCGTATGAGGACAATGGGCTGAAAATTTTCGGGCCTGATGGCTACAAACTTTCCGATGACCTTGAGGCGATGATCGAGCGTCACATTTTGGGTGATGTCGCGGAGGCCGCGCCATTGCCTCCGCGGCAGATTGGCAAGGCGCATCGGATTGATGACGCGCGAGGCCGCTACATCGAGTTTGCAAAAAATGCGGCGGACAACATCTCGCTGCACGGACTCAAGATTGTCGTCGATTGCGGTCATGGTGCCGCGTATTTCATCGCGCCGTTGATTTTCAAGGAGCTTGGTGCCGAGGTTTACACCACCGGCATTCAGCCCGACGGACTCAACATCAATCACGGCTGCGGTGCTTTGCATCCGGAAAATGCCGGCGAGCTCGTGCGGAAATTCGGCGCAGACCTTGGTGTCTCATTCGATGGCGATGCCGACCGCGTGATCTTCACCGATGCGGACGGACAAGTCGTGAGCGGCGATCGGATTCTCGCCCTTTGTGCGATCAGCCTCAAGGAGCAGGGAAAACTGCGCAATGACACTTTGGTGGCGACGGTCATGAGCAACCTCGGGCTCAAGGAAGCCATGAAGCGTCATGGCATCCGCGTCGAAGCGACGGCGGTGGGCGACCGCAATGTCATCGAGTGCATGCGCAAGGGCGGGCATTCGTTTGGCGGGGAAAATTCGGGTCATTTGATTTTTGGCGATTACGCCACGACCGGTGACGGCATCCTGAGTGCCTTGCAGGTGCTGCGCATGATGCGCGATCGCAATGCAACGCTCGCCCAGTTGGCGGCGGTGATGCACGAGTATCCCTCGCGACTCGTCAACATGCCGGTGGCATCGAAGCCGCCGATCGGCACGCTTGGAAAACTCAACGAGCTCATGGATCGTGCGACCAGCGAGTTTGGCGATCACGGACGGCACTTGATCCGCTACTCGGGCACCGAGAACAAGATCCGCGTTTTGGTCGAACACAAGGATGCCGGCGAGTGCCGGGCATGGGTCGAAAAATTCTCGTCGGTCATCCGCGAGGAAATCGGATAGATTTTTTCACATGGAGTTCAAAGCAAGCGACTGTCATCCGCTGACCCTTGGTCGGGCGATTGGTGATTTCCCGATTGGCAACATTGCCTTGTCCGCGCACCAGCAACGCTTGGTGGGTTCCGCGGCATTGGGCATTCATTCGCATGCGTGGCTTGCGGCTGACGATGTGGCGCTGCTTGTCGCTGGCGAATGCGGCTCTTTGCTCGACGCATCGGGTGAGAAGATTGCGTGGAGGCTTGATGGCGCGGGCGATGCGATTGCTGCGCGCGATTCGTTTCTCATCCGCTATCCATGGGATTTTTTGCGCGCCAACGAAGCATGGGTCGGCTCGCTCGGTGAAAGCATCATCGATGGCGAAGTGCACCCCTTGGCAGTGGTCGAGGGCTTGATCCATGTCGGCGAAGGCACGCGGATTTTGCCGGGGGTTTTCATCGAGGGAAATGTGGTGATCGGCCGCAACTGCAAGATTGGTCCGAATTGTTACATTCGCGGCAACACCAGCATCGGCGATGACTGCCACATCGGTCAGTCGGTTGAGATCAAGAACACCATCGTGCTCGATCGCAGTAGCATCGGGCATTTGTCGTATGTTGGCGATTCGGTGCTTGGCGAGGGCGTCAATTTCGGTGCTGGCACCACCACTTCGAACCTGCGGCACGATGGATCGAATCATCGCTCGACCGTTGCCGGTGAACTTGTCGACACGGGGCGCAGGAAATTTGGCGCGATCGTCGGCGACAGCGTGCATACCGGCATCAACACCTCGATTTATCCCGGGCGAAAAATGTGGCCGGGCACCACCACTTTGCCGGGTGCCATCGTGCAACACGATGTGCATCCGGTCGCTTGAAGTTTCGAACCTAATCATCAGCCCTCAAAAATCATGTGCGGAATCGTCGGATACCTTGGCAAAGCGGAGGCGCCCAAGGTGCTCATCAATGGTCTGCGTCGGCTTGAATATCGTGGCTACGATTCGGCAGGCCTCGCGGTGATGGATGGTGATCGCATCGCGGTGGCGAAGGCTCCGGGCAAGGTGGCAGCATTGAAGGATCGCGCGCGCGCCGACTGGTCGGCGGAAAGGTTTGTGCGCGCCAGCACCGGCATCGCACACACCCGTTGGGCAACCCACGGGCCGCCGACCGAGGTAAACGCGCATCCGCACCTCGACCAAAGCGGTGACATCGCCTTGGTGCACAATGGCATCATTGAAAACTACCGCTCGCTGCGTGCGAGGCTTGAGGGCAAGGGTCATCATTTCCTCTCGGAAACCGACACCGAAGTGCTCTCGCATTTGATCGGCGATTGCGACAAGGGCGATCTTTTCCAAGCGGTTTGCGATGCCTTGCATCAGGTCGAAGGAACTTTTGGCATCGCCGTGCTCTCGGCGCGCGAGCCGGGTCGCATCATCACCGCGCGCCGCGGCAGCCCGATCGTGATCGGCGTGGGCGATGGCGAAACGATCATTGCGTCCGATGCTTCGGCGATCGTTGCCCACACACAGCGGGTGATATATCTGGACGACAACGACATCGCGATTGTCACGGCGGACTCCGTCGATATCCGCGATCTCAACAATGTGCCTGTCACGCGCGAGATTGCAGAGCTTGGCATGGATGCCTCGGCGGCGGAGAAGGGTGGTTATGAGCATTTCATGTTGAAGGAGATCCACGAGCAACCGGACTCCTTGGGCAATGCGATCCGCGGGCGGCTTGATCTCAATCTCGGTACTTCGGTGCTCGCGGGCATGGGGACTTCGGCGCGCGATTTAGCCGACCTCAACCGCGTGGTGATCGTCGGCTGCGGCACCTCGCTGCATGCGGGTTTGGTGGGCGAATATGCGTTTGAGGACTTGGCCGACATCAATGCCGAGGTCCAGCAGGCTGCGGAGTTTCGCTATCGGAATCCGATCGTTGGCAGTCGCGATCTGGTGGTTGCGATTTCGCAATCGGGCGAGACGGCCGACACGCTCGCGGCGGTGCGCGAGGCAAACCAGAAGGGGGCCTTTGTGATGAGCTTGTGCAATGTCGTCGGCTCGACCATCGCGCGTGAAACGGGCAGGGGAGTTTATCTGCACGCGGGTCCGGAAATTTCGGTTGCCTCGACCAAGGCCTTCACCTGCCAGGTGGCGGTGTTGCTGATGATGGCGCTCAAGATCGGCCGTGGCCGGCGATATTCTCGCGACGAGGGCATTCATTTGGCGCGCGAAATCGAAATGATTCCGACGCTGGTGCAAAAGGTCGTCGCGCAGGATGCGCAAATTGCAAAGATCGCCGAATCCTACGCCAACGAAGAGCATGCGTTTTTTATCGGTCGTGGGCCGATGTATCCGGTGGCATTGGAAGGGGCCTTGAAGCTCAAGGAAATTTCCTACATCCACGCCGAGGGATACCATGCGGCGGAATTGAAGCATGGCCCGATCGCATTGCTTGTCGATGGCACGCCGGTGGTGGCGCTCGCCTGCGACATTCCGGGCAAGGACAAGGTGCTGGGCAACATCGAGGAATGCCGCGCACGCGGGGCAAGGATCCTTGGCATCGTCACCGAAGGTGATGATGAATCCGCCGAGTGCATGGATGACTTCATCGCCATCCCGCGTTGTCATCCGCTGGTCGCGACGATTCCCGCAGTCGTGGCGCTGCAGCTTTTCTCCTACCATGTCGCCCGACTCCGCGGCTGCGAGATCGACCAACCACGCAACCTCGCGAAGAGCGTGACGGTTGAGTGAGGGGAGGGGAGATGAACATCGAACATCGAACGTCCAACATTGAACATCGAAGTGGAAGATGAAGAAAAAGCCGCTTCCTGGTGAGGCACGACACTCTTGTCGCGCATCTTGCGGGACACCTCTTCAATTCCGGTAGGGCGACGCGGCTCGCGGCGCCGATGCTTTAAGAAGATTTACCGCAAAGCCGCCAAGGTCGCAAAGGAACGCGGAGGGGAGAGGTGGAATGTTAGATTTTGAATTTTGAATTTTGAATGAAGAACCCGCCTCTTCATGTGGCTGGGACATCCTGTCCCAGGCCGTCCATGGAGCGTCCCGCTCCATGTTTTGAGAAGAGAAAGTAGAAGCCGCCTGCTCTTCGACTTTGAGTCCTTCGCCCCTCTTCCACTTCATCGTTGCAGAAGAGCACGACAAGAGTGTCGTGCCTCCTTAGCAAGCCACTTCTTCATCCACTTCGATGTTCAATGTTCAATGTTGGATGTTCACCCCTCCTCTTGCCACGCCGGGCGGTGCTTGAGCCAAATTGTCTTTGTCGGGAGACCGTCCAAGGCATCTTGGATCTGATTGACCATCGCTTGGTCAATCTCGTGGCTGCTTGAGGTGATCCAGTCGACCGGATAGGGGGTCAGGATCGGGGTCTCGATGTTGCCGTGGGCGACGAGCTTGAGTTACCCGGGGATGTTCACGCCGAGTTCGAGCAGTGCCGTCAGGCTTCCGCGGACCGCCGTGTGGGGGAAGATGAAGAGCCCGTCCGGTCGTGTGCCGCGGCTCCAGAGGGTTTTCATCGACTCGTAACCGAAGCGCTCGATCATCATTATGGAGAGACGCTAATTGCCGGGGCACTCAGGCCGTCGATCCATGCTCCAGGAACGACAACTCGCTTTGGATATTGTGGCAGGCCGAATTCGTTGCGATAGAGCTGGCTAGTGACGAGATCGACCGCCACGCTGCCAATCATTTCAAAATGAGTGGAAAAACCCGCTAGCTGATTCATTTGAGAATGCCGGTCAATGACCGCAAAGGCAGTATCTCTAGGTATCTGTATACCGGCTGCCTCAAGAAATGGCAGGGTTTCAACACCTGAGATGATCACGTCAGGGTTGTTCTGGTTGAACCATTCACCGAGTGTCATGCGTGTCCCTGGGTGCCATAAAAGATGGATCGGGAGCTGGGTAAGGTTGGGGCTTGATTCGACTGCCGCCATAAAGCCGCCATGATAGCGCAGATCTGTGATCTCTTCCAGACCGGCACTCATGACCAGCCCCGGACGGCGATAGCCGAGGCCCTCCAGCCGTCTCACAGCAAGCAACATGTTCCCGAAACAATCACCGTCCACATTCGCTAGTTTTTGAGCGATTGAGGCCGAGCCGACTGCATAATTGGCGAACGGTATTCCCTCAAATGTCGCATCAGCGCTCAGTGGCAGAAGAATCATGCCCCTGATGCCCCTCGCGCGAAGCACCTTGTGCAGGGCCCGGCCATCTACGCCAAGAGGGCCGAGGCGGAAGTCGTCAGTCAGAAATCCCGTCTCAGACGCTCGTTCACGGATTCCCTGTAGAATCTGATTCACATTGGGGTGTTCGATTTGGTCTGGAGGCAGGGTTGTTCGCACCACTGCGATCACCATCCCTGATTCCGATTCGCCTCGCCGGCCCCCCGCGATGCCATGAGAGCGGAAACTAAAGGGTTGGGGGTATAACCTTCTTTTTCTTCTTAATAACTTTCAACCAACCAAACCATCACTCATCTCGTTGCTATGGTCGGTTCTACCCAGCCGGGGAAGAGCACTTTGCTCAGTCGCCATTGGCGGTGTTCGTGGGATTGGCCGGTGCTTTCGATCGAGACGGTGAAACGCAGCGGATTTGTGAAGGGGTAATTGATGAGGGCTTGGAGCGCGGGGTCGTCGCGGTGGGCGTAGAAGTGAAGCGATCCCTCGAGGTTGGGTGAGGTGGCGGCGAAGCAGAGCCATTTGGTTTCATCGGCGAAGTGAAAGTTGTAGTAGCTGGCGGGTTCGAGGTTGATGCGAACCTCATCGACCTTTGTGGCGCTGCCGTCGAGGATGGCATTCCATGGTTGGCTGCAATGGATGCTGAAGGATTTGAAGTCGACGCCGCGACCGCCGCCCTCGAAGTAAGGAACAAACAGCAGGCGTTCGCTGCCGTCCTTCATCTCGACCATGAAGCGTGCGAGCAGTCCTTCCTCGGTCTCGATGTCGTCCATGCTGCGGATGCGCAACATCGTTTCCGCGGCGCCGCGGCCGTTGCGGTAGTAGTCGCCGACGATGCCCGCGACATCGGTGGATTCGCGCACCCATTTGAGGCGTTCTTCCTGGGTGTTGGCTTGGAGAAAATTTTCCGCGATTTGCCGCGGCTGAAGTCCGGCCCATATGGCTTTGGGGGCGCTTTGCGCGTGAGTTTGCGAGCTGTGGATTTGCTGCGACTCGTCCGCAAAGGATTCGGGCTCGTTGCGTGAAAAACCAAGGAGCCAAAGACCGGCGGCGATCAAGAGTGGTGCGGCGATGAGGCTAATCTTGAGAAGGCGGTGGCTGAGGTCGTCGACTGCGTTGGAACCGAATTTTTCTTCCGGAAATTTTTTCGGATTGCGTTTCTGCTCGAGCGTCCGGTTGTCGCGAATTTTGCGATAGGCGGGTGTAAGAATGGTGACTTGGTTTCCAGCTTCCATGGTGCGGCGTTTCCTGATCCGCGTAGAAGTATCCAAAACGCGGCAGCGCCTCGCGAATGGTTTTTGGTGAATTGCTTGTCACATCTGGCGACGCCAAAATGTGGCGAAGATGTCACGGGGCCGCATGTTTCACGGTCGAGCCATCGGTCCAACTGCAGCCGATCATGGTGGCGCGTGGGTATTTCGGCACGCCGGCTTCGTGGTGATGGATCATCGAGATAAGCATGTCGATGGCGGCCTCGCCGACGAGGTCGTTGCGTTGATCTATGCCGGCCCATGAGTCGTGGTCCGGTCTCCATTCGTACTGGATGAGGCCGATGTCCTGCGGGACGCGCAGCCCGAGCTCGTGCAGCCAGCGCTTCACTTCGTGGTAGAGTGTGAAGATCACATCGGGCTGGTTTTTCGCGAGCCATTGGTGGAAGACCCCTCGGTCCTCGCGTGCGGCGGCGACCTGATAGAATGGTTGGGTGCGGTTTTTGTGGGGGAGAAAACGGCTTTGACCGGTGAGGAATCCGGCGCTGAAGCGGCCTTCGAGAAGTTTGTCGATGACGCCATCGAGCACGAGTGCGGGTCGGCGGTAACCGAGTGCGATGGATTTTTCGAAGGCCTCGAGAGCGACCGCGTGTTGATCGCTGCAGGTGTAGGAGAGAGCCGGTTCACGGGTGCGCACGCCGGTTACCACGGCGGGGAATTCATCCCACAACGGGGCCAATCGCGCGGGCAGCCGGTTGCACTGCAACAAGCCGACGATGACAATGCCGCGGATGTTGCGCGCGCGGAAGATCGAGGCGAAGCGTGTGGCCGACATCTCCGCATCGTGCATCCAGAATTCATCGAGGCGGTAGCCAAGTTGGCGGGCACGGCGTTGGCAGCCGAGCACATAGGATGGTACGGTCGGGTGGCGGGTGGTGGCGTCCTTGTGTTCGTGGGCGTTGATGATTGCCAGCGTCGATTGGTAGCCTTGGCTGCGGTTTTGGCGCAGCTCGGCCATGAGGTGGGCGACGGTGGGGTTGGGTCGGTAGCCCAGCGACTTGGCGGCCTTTTCGATCCGGCGCCGCGTCGCTGCCGAAACCTTCGAGCTGCCGCGCAGGGCAAGGCTCACGGTGTTTTTGGAGACGCCCGCGGCCTTGGCGATATCGTTCATGTTGGGACTCGGCACAAAACTGGCATGACACGGCAATGGTGGCGTGAAAAGCATTTAATATGACTGTCCTACAACATCGTCGTTGCCGTCGGTGAGGCGTGCTACCTAGGGTGTGGTCTATCACCCCAATAATTTATCATATGAAATCCGCATTCCCAGGCATCAAGCGCATCGCATACGAAGGACCGGCCTCGAAGAATCCGCTGGCCTTCAAGCATTACAATCCGGAAGAGATTGTCGAAGGTCGCACGATGCGCGATCATCTGCGTTTCGCCGTCGTGTACTGGCACACCTTCCGCGGCAATGGCAGCGACCCCTTTGGCGCGGCGACGATGCAGCGTCCGTGGGACGACGGCACCGAGAGTCTCAAGAATGCCAAGAAGCGCGTGCGCGTGGCGTTTGAGTTCATCGAAAAACTTGGCGCGCCCTACTACTGCTGGCACGACCGCGACATTTCGCCGGAAGGCCGTAACCTTGCCGAATCGAACCGCAACCTCGACGCCATTGCCAAGGTGCTCAAGGAAGAACAGCAGCGCACAGGCATCAAGCTGCTGTGGGGAACAGCCAATCTGTTTTCGCATCCGCGCTATGTGCATGGAGCTGCGACTTCCTGCAATGCGGAGGTATTTGCCCACGCCTGCGCGCAAACGAAGAAGGCGATGGAGGTGACGCACAAACTCGGTGGCGAGGGCTACACCTTCTGGGGCGGCCGTGAAGGTTATCAGACCTTGCTCAACACCAACATGAAGCGCGAGCAGGAGCATCTCGCGGCGTTTCTGCGCATGGCCGTGGAGTACAAAAAGAAGATTGGCTTCAAGGGGCAGTTCTACATCGAGCCCAAGCCCAAGGAGCCGACCAAACATCAGTACGATTCCGACTCGGCCGCCTGTCTCAACTTCCTGCGCGAGCATGGTTTGTTGCCGCACTTCAAGCTCAACATCGAGACCAACCACGCCACGCTCGCCGGTCACACGATGCAGCATGAACTCGAAGTCGCCGGTGCCGCAGGTGCGCTGGGATCGATCGACGCCAACACCGGCGATGAACTCCTCGGCTGGGACACCGACCAGTTTCCAACCAACATCTACCTCACGGCCTACACGATGCTCAGCGTGCTCAAATATGGCGGCTTCAAAACCGGTGGCGTCAACTTCGACGCCAAGGTGCGCCGCGAGAGTTTCGAGCCGATCGATCTGTTCTACGCGCACATCGGCGGCATGGATGCCTTCGCCCGCGGCCTCAAGATCGCGGTGGCCATCCGCAAAGACGGCAGGCTCGATGCATTCGTGAAGGATCGCTACTCGTCATGGGACAATGGCATCGGCGCCAAGGTCGAGGCCGGCAAGGCGAGCTTCAAATCACTCGAAGAGTACGCACTCAATAAAGGCAATCCGCCGAAGAATCACAGCGGCCGCCAGGAGTTCCTCGAAAATTTGATCAACGAATTCATCTGATCAGATGAACCCGAATTCGGAAGTTGAAATGCAAACAAAGAGGATTTGACCGCAGATTACACAGATTGCGCAGATAAAGAAAAATTGCAAACGGTGTGCCCCTGCGCGAGCCCTCCTCTCTTTTTTCTTCCGTTTAGAATTTAGGATTTAGAATTTACGATTTAGGAAACCAGTAGTTGAAATGATCCAAATGACATGTCGAATTTGGATTTCGGGTTCAACGATGTGCCTGTCGAAAAGCGGTTGGGGTTTTTCCTCCGCCGAATTTTTCAAACGCCGCATAGAATGGCGCGACCGAACCAAATCCGCTTTCGAGCGCGATGTCGGTGATTTTCTGGTTGGTGGTGATCAGCAGACGCTGGGCGTGATTGACGCGCAGGCGGACGACATATTCCCAAACTGACATCGCCGAGTGCGCTTGAAAGAGTCTCATCAGGTAGCGGTGGTTCAGGCCGACGGCGTCGGCGATTTCCCTGATGGTGACGTTTTCCAGGTAGCACCCATTGATGTGGCGGGTGATCGCTTCCATCCTTGCTTCCCCGCCGGCCAGCACAAGAGAGGTGGTTTTTTTTGGGCGGCGTGACATGCCGAGGGCGAGGCGGTGCAAACGGGCCTGGATTTCCAGAAGCGCCACTTTCCGGCGCACGGCATTCCCACTCTCGAAATCCTCCACCCATCTGCGGAACCCCGCAGTTTCTTCTGGTACGGATTCCTCCAATAGGAGATCGCCCGAAAGCAGGCGTTGCGTGAGGGGTTCGGGCATTTCCCATTGCAGCATCCAAGGCAGAGGGAGGGTGATCAAGATTCCCTCGCATCCGCTGGCGGTGGAGAGCAGTTGATGGGGAATGCCACCCCAGAAAAGCGCAAGCTTGCCAGCGGGAACCTCGACGATGCGTCCTGCGTGAAGATAGCGGAGCGGGCCGCCACACAGCGGGATATTGATCTCCACATCGGCATGAGTGTGGGCGCGTCCCATGATAGAAAAATCCCGCATCCACCAGACACGCCATCCGATCGGTGCTTCGTGACTGGTTTGGGTTGCTGACATCTAAAGTGACTATTCAAGAGAAACCCTGACTAATGCAAGATGCAATATGCTCGAGCGAGAGACATGATCGTCGCGATGCAATCATCAAACAAAGTCAGCAGCGCCGCTCCCGTTCTCACCATCGTCGGTGCGGGTTCACTCAACTGGGGCCGCCACATCGTGGTGGACATGATGCTCAATCCCGATCTTGCTGGCGCGGAGATCCGCCTCGTGGATCTAAACGAGCATCGCCTCGCCATGGTATTCGAGTGGTGTGAATTCGCACGGCGCAGGCTCGGCTACGATCACAAGATTTCGGCCTACACGGATTTGAAAGAAGGGCTGCGCGGAGCCACAGCTTGCCTCACCGCGATCGCGGTCGGTGGCGACCGCCTCTGGCGCTACGACTCAACGCATCCCCAACTGGATGGCATCTTCCAGGCCGTCGGCGACACCACCGGCCCCGGCGGTGCGGTGCGCGCCTTGCGTCATGCCCCGGTGATGCGCGGCATCGCGCAGACTCTCGCGGAGGTGGGCGCGCCGAATGCCCTGCTACTTCAACTCACCAATCCCCTCAACGCCCTGACCGCGTGCATTGATCACATTCCTGGCATTCGGGTTTATGGATTCTGCCATGGCTATCACGATACGGAATACATGATAGCCCGGGCGCTCGGCCTCATTCCGCTTCATACTGTCCACACATCCGAATGGCGTAAAACCATACCGACGATTCGTGTGGAGCTTGCGGGAAACAATCATTTTGTTTTCATCGACAAGCTGCAAATCGGTGACCGGACCTACACCCAAAAGGAAATCCATGAACTCACGCCGCAGATCTTCGATGGACCCTTCCGCGAGGCGGTGTGGTCACGCTATGGTGTCTATGTCGGCAACAATGCGCGTCATCCGATCGAGTTTTTGCCGGTATTCAATGACCGCATGAATGATTTCGGCAGGCGCTGGGGAGTATCGCCGGTCGCGGGCGAGATTGATCCGCTCAACGGCGAAAGACATGACGACAGCGAGCAGTTGCTCCAAGCCTCACTGAACGAGGCCCGCCAGGATTTCAGCGCCACCGAGTCCTGGAATCTGCACCACAGCCATGAGCCGATTGCGGAGATTCTCGGAGCTTTCCACACCGGCAAGCGCTTTGATGTTCACCTCAACCTCCGCAACGAAGGTGCGATCCAAGGAGTGGCCGACGACCAGCATCTGGAGATGTATTGCCGCATCGAAAATGGTGAGGTCATCCGACCCTCTGTTCGCTTTCCCGATGCCATCACCGCCGAGATCGCCCGCGTTGGCCAAAGCCAGCTACTGCTGGCCCGCTGCTGCGATCACTACGACGAGGAACTCCTCATCGAATCGATGAAGCTCGATGCCCTCATGCCGAAGGACGAAGCGCTCATCCGTCGTCTGATGCGCGAGATGGTCGACTTCCAGCGGGATCTGATTTTTCCAGGAAACTGATGCTCAATTACGATCCGCGCTTTGAAGCTTCCCCCTCAAATCGCGGCAGCAATATTTTAGCCCAGATTCCGAAGAAGGAACCACGAAAGTCACGAAACAGCACGAAATAAGAAGTCCCTGGGGGAGTTTATGGCTTTTCCAAAATGGTGAAACAAGCGTGACA
>Ga0208481_1000071_pt1 | contig 29178 bp, 22 predicted proteins | sample LakMenEpi02Jun10_FD_150662 | JGI IMG/M metagenome (GOLD analysis project Ga0208481, IMG submission 150662) | Freshwater microbial communities from Lake Mendota, WI - 02JUN2010 deep hole epilimnion (SPAdes) | ecosystem: Environmental > Aquatic > Freshwater > Lake > Epilimnion/Euphotic zone ... | reverse complement strand
TTCTCCTAACTGCTGTTCTAAAGTTAATTGTCGGTCAAGTTGCTCAAAAATAGTCTGCATTAAACTTGCCCACAAATTAGATTTAGCATAACTCCAGGCATTAAATTTGATTTGATAAACATGACCAACAAAAACAGAAAGATCCTTTTCTTTTCCCGTGTTACCCCATGTTTTTTCCCCATTTAGTTTTTGACAACGAATCGCAGTAATTCGTTTTTCTATCAGGTGCATACCAAAGGATTTTCCACTACCCCAACTGCCTAAAATTGCCATTGCTAAAGGAGGTTCTAGACTCCGTAACATTAACACATCAGCTAACGATTCTAGTTCTTTCTTTATACCTAGAGTGTCTTTACCATTGGCTTTGTCATTACTAAAAGCTTGGGCAACACGATGAACATTTAAACGCCAAACTTTGATACCATCTGTACTAGCACTGATAATAATGTCCTCTTCTTGGGGGTCAAAAGCAACAGAATAAACTGGGTTTTCATGTTCTCCGATAATTATTTGCTGTTGGTGCCCAGGGTCGGAAATATCCCACAACCGCACCTTATTATCACTACTGCCACTCACAAACATACTACCGTCCAGACTAAACGCTACTGATCTCACATCATCTGTATGATAGAATGGTTCACCAATAGCTTGTCCAGTTGCGACATTCCATAATTTTACTGTCTTGTCCCGACTACCACTCATGACCATACTACCGTCGGGACTAAAAGCTACTGATCTGATAAAATCGTCATGAACCCATAAAGGTCTATTTATAGCTTGTCCAGTCTTAACATCCCATAACCTCACCATGTTATCACGACCACCACTAACAAGCATACTGCCGTCGTAATTAAATGCTACTGACTTAACAAAATCCTTATGAAATAAAGATTGGAATGGACTTATTTGTAGTCTAGTGGCATCCCACAGCCGCACTGTCTTGTCATCACTGCCACTCACTACCTGTGTGCTGTTGTGATTGAATGCTACTGACTTGACAAAATCCTCATGAATCCATAAAGGGGTACTTACAGAAGCTATAGTTGTTTTTGTAACATTCCACAACCGCACTGTCTGATCAGAACCGCCACTCACTAGCTGTGTACCGTTGTGATTAAAAGCTACTGACCAGATAGCACCTCTATGACCTTCAAGACCTTCAGAACTTAAAAACCTTGTCTTAGTTAGCAAATTCCAAATCTCAATAGTGCCATTTTCTAAACCTACAGCAACCCATTCCCGTCCCTGGGGTGATATAGCTACTGAAAATACCCGACTTTTGAACTCAGTCAAGTAGCTTTCTAGTATTGGGGTTACTGCTTCTAGGTTTTGGGGTGCTGCCATACCAGTATTATCAACAGTAGTGTGTTGGTCTTACTGATTTATACTATGTTCCTGTTTTTTTGTAAAGAGTTTTATGGGTTGTTCACTCAATTTGGTCTTGCTCACAGTTCATTCAAAAAAAATTTTCCAAACTACTTGACAACTAGAAAAAGAATAGGCATAATGGTGAAAGTTAAGTCAAACGCAAGGGACTGTAGTTCAATTGGTTAGAGCACCGCCCTGTCACGGCGGAAGTTGCGGGTTCGAGCCCCGTCAGTCCCGTTCCCAAGCGCTGAACAAGAAATAATGAGTTTAAGATAAAAGCTCATATTTTTCTGTATAAGTAGATATAATTGTGATTTATAAAAGAGAGAATCAACTGTGACCGTCAGAGTCCGCATAGCTCCAAGTCCTACCGGAAACCTACATATTGGTACAGCGAGAACGGCTGTATTTAATTATTTGTTTGCTCGTCACCATGATGGTAAGTTTATTTTAAGAATAGAAGATACAGATTTAGAGCGATCGCGTCCAGAATATACGGATAATATTGTAGATGGGTTGCGCTGGTTAGGGTTGAATTGGGATGAGGGTCCATTTTTTCAATCTCAACGTCTCCATCTTTACAAAGAAGCGGTTCAAAAATTACTAGATCAAGGATTGGCTTATCGCTGCTATACTACATCTGAAGAGTTAGATGCTTTGAGGGAAGCGCAAAAAGCCAGAGGGGAAGCACCTCGTTATGATAACCGTCACCGTCACCTCACCCCAGAACAAAGGGCTGAATTTGAAGCTCAAGGACGTTCTTCGGTAATTCGTTTTCAAATAGATGACAGCCGGGAAATTGTCTGGAATGACTTAGTACGGGGTAAAATGAGTTGGCGTGGTAGCGATTTAGGTGGTGATATGGTCATTGCCCGTGCTGCTACTGATGGTACAGGTCAACCATTGTATAATTTTGTAGTGGTTGTAGATGATATTGATATGCAAATTACCCATGTGATTCGGGGTGAAGACCATATCGCTAATACAGCTAAACAGATTTTACTATATGAAGCTTTGGGGGCAAAAATTCCCGAATTTGCCCATACACCCTTGATTTTAAACCAAGAAGGGCGAAAACTCTCGAAACGAGATGGAGTAACTTCCATTTGTGACTTTCAGGAAATGGGTTTTACTGCGGAAGCCTTAGTCAATTATATGACTTTACTGGGTTGGTCGCCCGTGGATTCTACTGAAGAAATATTCAATTTAGAATCAGCAGCTAAGGATTTTAGCTTTGACCGGGTAAATAAGGCTGGTGCTAAATTTGACTGGGATAAATTGGATTGGTTAAGTAGCCAATATCTCCATCATAAGCCAGTTGGGGAACTTACAGATTTACTTATTCCCTTCTGGGAAAAAGCTGGGTATCAATTTAACGGTGGGAGAGAACGTCCTTGGTTAGAATCACTGACGGGGCTGATTGCTGCTAGTTTAACTCGATTGGTAGATGCTGTGGATATGACCAAAGTATTTTTTACTGATGGGGTAGAATTGACTGAGGAAGGCGGTCAACAGCTACAGCAAGAGGGTGTTAAGACTGTATTGCAAGCAGTTATTACGGCTTTAGAGAGTCAGCCAAATTTATCAACAGATATTGCCCAAGGTATAATTAAGCAAGTTGTGAAAACAGAGAATGTAAAAAAGGGCTTAGTGATGCGATCGCTCAGAGCGGGTTTAACTGGGGATGTACATGGACCTGATTTAATTGAATCTTGGTTACTATTAAATCAAATTGGTTTAGATAAGGCCCGTTTATGTCAAGCAATTAGCAGTAAGCCCTAAGTTATAGGTAATGGGTAAGAGTTTTCTGAAATTTTGAATTTCCTTCTACGGTACTCAAGTTTTGTTTCTAAAGGAACTTGAGTCCCGATATTGGTGTCTTTAAAGTCTTTAGGAATTTTCTCTAATTACAATGTCAAAAGCAGCTTTTTCTACAGGGATGATAGCTGTAATCTTTATTACAGCAAGATTTAATCCAGTGGTTAATGCTCAAATACCCCCAGAGATTTTTGGAGACGTGACTATTCAACATCCATTTTCCCCAGATCCATTGATACTGAGGGGGATGAGTGGTGGTTCAGTAGAGGGAAGCAAAATAGCTGGAAAAATACAAACACCAATAACTGGGGTTTGTCAAGGATTTATGGAACAAAAACCAAGCCATAAACTGAAACTCGTTGGTGAATTTAAATACCTAAAATTATTAGTCCAAGGTCCTGCGGACACCACCATGATTATTAAAGGACCTGGTGGAACTTGGTGTAATGATGATTTTGACGGTAAAAACCCTGGTATTGTTGGGGAATGGATATCAGGTGATTATCAAATTTGGATTGGTTCTTACAAGCAACATGAATCTTTACCTTATAGTTTGACCATTACGCAAGGTAAGTAAATGATTAGACATCTTGTGAGAATTATGTGTGTGATTTAAAACCTTTGTAGAGACGTGACCTAGGTAGGGATTCTCGGCTCTACAATATTTTTCGGAGATGTTTAAGTAGGTTGGCGTTAAAAATTGGTAATTTCTGTACTAAGTTTTCACAAACACATTGCCACAATTGATGTTTCCAGTCTGTATCCTAGCATTTGATGAGAGCTACAGCTTATGGTAATGGAGGGGGCGATCGCACTTATGTGTCAAAGTTATCACCAGAGTGGTACAAAATAATCAATGTCAACATATTTACACTTTGGTGAAAACGAATTCTTCCTAAATCGTACCATCAAACAACTAAAAACGCACGCTCTAGATCAACAATGGGCAAACTTTAACCATACAGAATACCCTCCAGAATCTAAAGAAACCATTTCTCAAGCATGATCCGATATCATGACACCACCAGTTGGGAGTGGAGGAAGATTAGTACATTTGCCGAAACCCCTACCGATGGAATCGAACGATTAAGCTGTTTTGAACTCTTACCTTCGGTTTTTCGTGGTTCATTCTCCATAATCTCTGCGTTATATTGAGCTTTAAAGCATAAATAATATAAATGAATTTGGTAATCCTGTGCAGTCCAGCATAAAATTAGTAATAGAGATAGCAAAATATAAATTAGCCCCAAATCCTTACTAGGCATGACTTTGGGAATATTTAACTTTTAATTTTTAATTTTTAATTGGTATTAGTATGAGAATTAGGTTAAATTTAATTAAGATTCTAGACAAACTTGATGAATCTGCCATAAGCAAACCGACGTTTTATGGCTCAAATTACAAAATGGATTTATAAACATCCGTTACAAAAGCAGTCATATTAGTATCTAGAGGTAAATTAAAGATGAAATTCTCTTGGAGAGTCGTGGCACTTTGGTCAGTGCTGGCTTTGGTAATCGGCTTTTTCTTCTGGCAAGGATCATTTGCCAGCACTCCTGCGGACACAGGCAAAAATGCCGCCAATACCCGCATGACCTACGGGCGCTTTCTGGAATATTTAGACGCAGACCGCGTTACCAGTGTGGATTTATACGATGGTGGGAGAACAGCAATTATCGAAGCTAATGACCAAGACATCGAAAACCGCATCCAACGTTGGCGGGTAGATTTGCCTGTGAATGCTCCTGAATTAATCCAAAAGCTCCGGGAAAAGCAAGTCAGTTTTGATGCCCATCCCATGCGAAATGACGGGGCAATCTGGGGAGTTTTGGGTAATTTAATTTTCCCAGTTTTATTGATTACGGGATTGTTCTTTTTGTTCCGTCGTTCTAATAATCTTCCCGGTGGTCCTGGACAAGCGATGAATTTTGGCAAATCTCGCGCTCGTTTCCAAATGGAGGCGAAAACTGGGGTAAAATTCGATGATGTGGCAGGAATTGAAGAAGCAAAGGAAGAATTACAAGAAGTTGTCACTTTCCTCAAACAACCTGAGAAATTTACCGCTGTGGGCGCTCGCATTCCCAAAGGTGTACTATTAGTAGGACCCCCAGGAACTGGTAAAACTTTACTCGCTAAAGCCATTGCGGGTGAAGCTGGTGTACCTTTCTTCTCTATCTCTGGTTCGGAATTTGTGGAAATGTTCGTGGGTGTGGGCGCTTCCCGTGTCCGTGATTTGTTTAAAAAAGCGAAAGATAACGCTCCTTGTATTATCTTTATTGATGAAATTGACGCTGTGGGTCGTCAACGGGGCGCTGGTATTGGTGGTGGGAATGATGAACGGGAACAAACCCTTAATCAATTATTAACGGAAATGGATGGTTTTGAAGGCAATACTGGCATTATTATTATTGCTGCTACTAACCGTCCTGACGTCCTAGATGCCGCTTTGTTGCGTCCTGGTCGTTTCGATAGACAAGTAACTGTAGATGCTCCAGACATTAAAGGCCGTTTGGAAGTATTACAAGTTCATGCTAGAAATAAGAAGTTGGATAAAAGCGTATCCTTGGAAGCGATCGCCCGTCGCACTCCAGGATTTACCGGTGCAGATTTAGCTAACCTCCTCAATGAAGCGGCGATTCTCACTGCTAGAAGACGCAAAGAAGGTATCACTTTAGCAGAAATTGATGATGCTGTAGACCGCGTAGTTGCGGGTATGGAAGGTACTCCCCTGGTAGATAGCAAGAGTAAGCGGTTGATTGCTTACCATGAAATTGGACACGCTTTAGTGGGAACTTTACTTAAAGACCATGACCCTGTACAAAAGGTGACTTTGATTCCCAGAGGACAAGCCCAGGGTTTAACTTGGTTTATGCCTAATGAAGAACAAGGTTTAATTAGCCGTTCTCAGCTAAAGGCCAGAATTACCGGGGCTTTAGGTGGTCGGGCTGCGGAAGAAGTAATTTTTGGAGCAGCAGAGGTCACAACTGGCGCTGGTGGAGATCTACAGCAGTTATCAGGAATGGCTCGACAAATGGTAACACGGTTCGGAATGTCGGATTTGGGTCCTTTATCCCTAGAAAGCCAGCAGGGTGAGGTGTTCCTCGGTCGTGACTGGACAACCCGTTCTGAGTATTCTGAGTCTATCGCTTGTCGTATTGATGCTCAAGTCAGAATGATAGTGGAAGAATGCTATACCAATGCTAAACAGATTATGCGTGATCATCGTAGTCTCGCAGATCGTTTAGTTGATTTGTTAATTGAAAAAGAAACCATTAATGGTGATGAACTTAGACAAATTGTGGCTGAGTACGCGGAAGTACCTGATAAATCTCAGTTTGCTCCAATTCTGTAAGGGTTAATTTTCAATCATATCCCCGATTTCTTTGAGAGGTCGGGGATTTTGCCTTTTTATTGATTAAATAAAACCAAGGTTAAAAAACGAGTCTCAACCCCCTTATTTTCTCAAATTATTGCCATGTCTCATCTTCAACCGCTTTGTACCCATTAAGATTGAAATCACGGGTTTAACAGGAATTCTGGGAATCAATAACTTTACAACTGCCTGTAACTTTTGCTATCATTTAACTTATCAGGGTGGAAACTGCTCACTTTTTGATCTGATATTAAAAAATACCTTCACTGTTTTCTGTAAGTTGGGTTAAGCAACAGCAAATACGCATACTTTGGGTTTCATTCAACCGAACCTACAAATCAAGGCTTTTTTCAATTTGGTGAAGCTATTGATCAAATATAAAAATTATCAACTGTTAAAGATAGAAAGATCAATGCAATTTTGGTCAAGAAGTATAGATAGAATAAACTTGTATCAGCCCTAATGTTTAATCGCTAAAACCTATATATCTCATGGATTTTGCTAATTTTGCATCCCAGTTAAATGCTGGAACGATTTTACCAGAAGGAATCGTCATGATTACCCTCTTGGGGGTTTTGATTGTTGATTTGATTTTGGGACGGACATCTGCTCGCTGGATTGGATATCTAGCTATACTCGGTTTAACGGCCGCGATTATCGCTCTATACTTCCAATGGGATACAACTACCCCCATTGCCTTTACTGGTAGTTTTAATGGTGATGACCTGAGTATTGTTTTTCGTGGTATCATCGCCCTGTCTGCCTTGGTGACAATATTAATGTCAATTCGCTACGTTGAACAAAGTGGTACGGCTTTAGCCGAATTTATCGCTATTTTGATGACTGCGACCTTAGGAGGAATGTTTTTATCCGGTGCTAATGAGTTGGTGATGATTTTCATCTCTCTAGAAGCGTTGAGTATTTCCTCTTATTTGCTGACAGGTTATACAAAACGGGACTCCCGTTCCAATGAAGCAGCGTTGAAATACCTGTTAATTGGTGCTTCCAGTACAGCAGTGTTTTTGTATGGTGTCTCGCTGTTGTATGGTTTATCTGGTGGACAAACAGAACTAAGTGCGATCGCTCAAGGCATCGCCAAAGCAGATGTTAGTCAATCCCTGGGTTTGGTAATTGCTCTAGTTTTCGTAATTGCGGGTATTGGCTTTAAAATTTCCGCAGCACCCTTCCACCAATGGACACCAGATGTTTATGAAGGCGCACCAACTCCAGTTATTGCTTTTTTATCCGTTGGTTCTAAAACTGCCGGATTTGCCCTGGCTATCCGTCTCTTAACCACCGTTTTCCCAATCGTAGCAGATGAATGGAGATTTGTCTTCACTGCCCTTGCGGTACTGAGTATGGTATTGGGTAACGTTGTCGCCCTAGCCCAAACTAGCATGAAACGGATGTTAGCTTATTCATCTATTGCCCAAGCTGGGTTTGTGATGATTGGCTTAATCGCAGGAACTGATGCCGGTTATTCCAGTATGATTTTCTATCTCCTGGTATATCTGTTTATGAACCTATGCGGCTTTACCTGTGTAGTATTATTCTCCCTGCGAACCGGAACAGACCAAATCTCTGAATACTCTGGCTTATATCAAAAAGATCCTCTTCTTACCTTAGGTCTAAGTATTTCTTTGTTGTCTTTGGGTGGTATTCCCCCACTAGCTGGGTTTTTCGGGAAGATTTACCTATTTTGGGCTGGTTGGCAAGCTGGTCTTTATTGGTTAGTTTTACTCGGTTTAATTACTAGTGTGGTTTCTATCTATTACTACATTCGTGTAGTTAAGATGATGGTAGTCAAAGAACCTCAAGAAATGTCCGAGGTAGTCAAAAATTATCCCCAAGTTCGTTGGGACTTACCAGGACTTAGACCCTTACAAGTGGGTTTGATAGTCACTTTAATAGCTACTACTATTTCTGGAATTTTATCCAATCCCCTGTTTACCTTGGCTAATAATTCTGTTACTAATACTCCCATGTTACAAGCCGCCAAAGTTGCTAGTACACAAGTTACAGGAAATAGATAACGGATAATGGGTAATAGGGAATAGGGAACAGTAAAGATATCCTCAAGGTGATTAATTGCCCATTATCTATTACCTGTTATCCATTAAACAGTAGCTACCAAATTTTCCCCTTTTAGCATTCGAGCAGCCGCTTCTAAAATAGCTTCTTCCAAATAAGGTTTGGTAAAGTAGCCACTAGCACCGAGTTGCAAAGCCATTTGTCTATGCTTATCAGCACCACGAGAAGTGAGCATCGCAATAGGTAAATTAGCGAACGAACCATCATTCTGAATCCGTGAGAGAAATTCCAACCCATCACAACGTGGCATTTCAATATCACAGAAAATGATATCGCAAGGTAAACCAGAACGGAGTTTATCCCAAGCTTCTTGGCCATCACGGGCTTGTTCTACACGATAACCGACTTTAGTAAAAGTCAGAGATAGAAGTTCTCGAACTGTAATCGAGTCATCAATAATTAATACCACCGGTTCCACCTTATTAGTAGGAATTGGCTGGTCGGGTAAACCTGTATGCTGCCAATTTCCACCCATATTTTTAGACATCTTACCTTGGAAGATATCAATGATTTCTATTACATCAGCAATGGGCATAATCATTCCATCACCAAGAACCGTAGCACCTGCGACACCACTGGGTTTAGGTGCTGGACCTTCAAACTGCTTAATTGCAATTTCCTGCTCACTCAGGACTTGATCAACTTGTAACGCAATCATTGTACTACCAGAGCGGACAACGATTACAGACATCATATCATCATCTTGGTGAGTACCATAAACCTTCCCCCGGGTCAGGTGACGATTAAAAACTAAAATCTCTTTTAAAGGTTGGAAAGGCAGGACAGTATCCCTCCAGACAATAAATGATTGTCCATCAGCGTCTCGCTGAATATCTTTAGTGGGGATATTAAGAGTATCCTCCACTCCGTCCATTGGGAAAGCGATTCTGGTTTGGTCGGAAATGCAGAATAAAGCTTTACAAATACTCAGTGTCAGGGGTAGACGAATTGTAAAGGTAGTTCCTTTACCTATGGTGGAGTCGGTACTCACGGTTCCGCGAATTTCGCTGATATCATTGTAGACGACGTTCATGCCTACACCCCTACCTTTGATATCATCTACTTCATCGGCGGTGCTAAAGCTAGGAAGAAATAAAATTTGATAGGCCTCTGTCCGGGACATGGTTTTTGCCTGTTCAGGAGTGAGGATACCTTTTTTGACCGCCTTGTTTTTCACCCTTTGATGATCAATGCCCCCACCGTCGTCACTGACAGAAATGATAGTTTGGTTTCCTTGTTGTAAGGCGTGAATATTAATAGTACCTACAGGTGATTTACCTGCTGCTTGACGCACTTCTGGGGTTTCAATTCCATGGGCGATCGCATTATTGACCATGTGAGTTAAAGGATCTGTGAGTTGATCCAGAATCATCTTGTCAACCAAGGTCTCAACACCTTCTGTCGTTAACTCTACCTGTTTGCCATATTTAATCGCATTATCTCGTACTCCTCGCCGCAAACGATCAATAGCTTGGGAAAATGGAACCATTCGGGCTTTTGTCAATCCTTCCTGTAGCTGATTAGTTGCTTGGCGTAACTGTCGGGATACCTGTTCTGTTTCTTCAGTAATAAAATCAATATCACTGGCTGACTCCCGAATTCGCACAATAAATTCAATCATTTCTTGGGCTAGAATATGGAAGGGCGTAAATCGATCCATTTCGATTTCACTAAACCCACGATTATCGGCATTGGATGAATTATCATGTTCTCTAGAGCGACGACTGGCCAAAAGAGAAGCTTCTAAGAGCGATCGCTCATAATATTCCTCCATTCTCACACCTACGTCTGACAGATGCTGCACCTGAACCAATAAGCTATCTAGTGACTGTCGCAACCGCTCATGATCCTGCTCTAAAGTATTGCGATTTACCACCAACTCCCCAACTAAATTACTCATATCATCCAGTTGTTTAACTGGAATTTTCATACTTTCTTCTCGAGGAGTCCGCCGAGTAGTTGGACGAGGGATTTTACTAGTAGAAGTTTTTCCCGATATCGTTGATATGTTAGATATTTTATCGGACTGTTCTAATAAGTTCTCTAATTCACTAAATTCCTCTTCTAATTTCTGGATGTCCTGAGCAGGTCTTTGAGCAGAAAAGGTATTTTGAGATTTAACTAATGGGGGAATCGGAGCAGGGGTGTTGAGTTTTTGTTCTGAAGTCGAGGAATGAGAAACAGCGGGTCGGCTATGTAATGTCACCTCCGGTTTGTTATCTTCATTCCCACCTAACAAGGCTTCTAATTCTGCAAAATCTTCGTCTTGAGTAGCATCATCATGGGTAATTTCTGTCGCTACTGGGGATAAAATCGCTTCTAATTCTGCAAATTCATCCACTGAAAATTCTTCTACTGTAGTTTCGCTGACAGGTTCATCTAAAATTGCTGCTAATACGGCAAATTCATCTTCTAAAAATTCTTCTACGGTCGTTTTTGAATCTAATTCTGTAGAAGTTTTGCCCCCCGCAAAAACTAAATTTGTTGTCGGATTTGATTGTAGTTCTAAATTAGAATTAGTAAAATCTGAGTTAGCTTCTGCTTCCAATAATGCAGTCTCTTTTTCAGAATATATTACTAACTCATTAATTAATTCTTCCGAAACGCTATTTGAAAAATCTGTTATATCCTCCTCAAAAAAGATTAAATTATCATCATTGCTATCTTCAACAGCCTTAACCAGTGGTGTATTTGCTCTTGTTTCCTGAGGAGTGCGGAGTGTAGAAGATGAATCACTAAATTTAGTTACAGACAACTTATTAAATACAATACCGGGAACAGTGTTAGAGTTTGCATCTACAACATCATCAAATAAATTATCTTCTTTATCTGATGTGAAAAATAGATCAAATGACTGTTCTTGTTCTTGAAAAACTGGATTAAACTCTTTTTTATTTGAACTATTACTGACAGGTAATTGCTGATTTGTTGTAACAACTTCAAAGAAGGCACTAGACAAACTTTCCTCTAATTCCTTAGTTCCATCCTGATTAACTAAAGTAGTGCTTTCTGATTCTGTTGTACTTATATCGTCCCAGAAGTTATCAAGATCATCTATTGAATTAGAAACATTTGTTTTGATTTCAGGTGTATCAAATAAATCATCAATTTCCTGGGTTAGCGACGACCTATTTTTTCCTACCTCTTCAAACAAATTATCTAATGATGAACTTTCTGGAACTGATGGTTGTGTTTTTGATACCTCTACAGTTTTAGGAATAATTTTTTCTGGAGAACTAGTATATTTTTGTCCCTGCTTCTTAGCTGAAAATAAGGAATTATCAACACTAATTTCCGGTTCTATACCTATTTTAGAGATGGTAATATTTTCTGGTTTGGTTGTTTTGGCAGTAACCGATAATTGAACCGCTTCCGGTGGTAATTCACTATCATCTCCGGTATTTGGGTATAACTCTTCTAACTTATTAGTGCTAATTTCCCTATTTTTCAGATGCGGTTGTTGAGATTCTCTAGAAATTAAAATTAATTCTGTAATTACATCATCTGATGGGAATTCTAAATCTGTATTACTTGACCACAGATTATTATTTTCTCTAGATTCTAAGCTAGATATTTCAGTTTCCAAATCTGCTAAATATATAGCCTCAGGTTCTAAAAAATTATCATCAAATAAAATATTTAAATCGTCGTTATTACTTGCATTTATTTGATATTCATCATCATCTTCAAAGAAGAGTAAACTATCTAAATCATCATTTATATTCAGTTCTTCACTATCATTACCTTTGGTAATTCCTAGTTGATAATTAGTAACATTTCCTAATATTTCTCCTTGTTGCCAATTATCATTTAACTCTTGTGTATCATCTGCAAATAAATCAGCAAGATTATTTAGCTCAGAAACTCCTATTTCTGAATGATTGTGAATTAAGGTTGATTGACGATGATTAAATAAAGATCTAGATTTATCAATAAGTTCAGTTAGATTAGTCGCATTTACTGACGCTGGTGGTTTTACATTTAGTTCTGTTGTTCCTGTCAATAAAGGTTCCTGAATTTCTGTGTTCTCGAATGCCAATAATGATTGTTGTGGACGAGGACAAAGAGTTTCTAATTGTTGACTAATAGCAATTTCTGCATCTTTATTTTTGAGAACTAATTCTTGAGCCTGTTTAATTTCAGTAATAATGATTTTCGCTAAAGTCAGATAACTATTATTGGGATTGGATATAGCTAGGGCTGCCGATTCACACAAACTGCACCAATTGGGTAAATTTAAGTCCCTGCCAATTTTTGATAATTGATGACAGCATTTTTGCAAATTTTTGCGAGAAATCTCCAAGTTAGTTTGTTTAAACTGCTGTAGCATTTCCCGAAGAATTTCTAATACCTGAGCTTGGAAATTTTTCCAATCCTGATGTTGTTTAGTGACTATAGGTGGTTTTTGTGGGGGAACAGATGTCTCTACTTGTAAATGGGTTGTGGGTAAGTTATTAAGGTTTTTTACTCCACTATTTCCTTGTTTCAACAACGTTTCTATATGGTCATTCAGCCATTTTAGAACTGGTTCAGTTTTAGACATCAGAGCTTGAGCTTTTTCCTCCGACAAACCAAAGGGATTGCCAAGATTTTCTATCAGGGCTTTTAAGGTATCACAGACATCCAGTAGTAAAGATTCTAACTTTTGGTCTACTTGAATAGGATTTTCCTTAAGAATCTTGAAACAATCCTCAAGACGGTGTGATGTGTGCTGAATACTACTTAAACCTAACATGGCCGCACCACCTTTGATAGAGTGAGCGGCACGGAAGACCTCATTAATCATTTCTGAATCTTCCAAGGTAGTTTGGAGATTCAGTAATCCTTGTTCAATAGTGTTTAAGTGTTCTCTGGCTTCTTCGAGAAAATAACCTAAAATCCGTTGTTGTTGTTCCTGCTGCATAGTTAGTTAAATAGGGTTTTTAGTTGTCAGTTGTCAGTTGTCGGTGGTTAGAGGCAAGATTATGTATTACCTGTTACCTGTTACTTATTACCAATTACTTATTACCCATTACCTTTCCCCTGTCCCCTGTCACCTTGATTCGATAGCATCCACTCGGAAGCGTTCCACAGAGGAAATCAAGTCGCGGGATACCCCCACCAAATGTTGCAATGCTCCAGAAACCCGCTGTGCTTCTTGAGAAGTTTCTTGAGCCGCTAATTCCACAGATTGCATTACCTGTGCTACAGCGCGAGAAGTTTCCGTTTGTTCCATGGTATCACTAGTAATTGATCGTACTAAAAGATCAATATGATCAGCTACTTGAATGATGTTATCAAGCGATCGCTTGGCCTCTTCTGCTAATTTAGTTTGATGAATTACCTGTTGTGTACCCTCCTCCATTGCTGTCATAACTGAGCTAGTTTCGCTTTGAATTTGCATCACAATTTGTTCAATTTCTCTTAAAGACTTAGCAGACCGATCTGCCAACTGTCGCACCTCATCAGCCACAATAGCAAATCCTCGACCCGCTTCTCCCGCTCTTGCTGCTTCAATACTAGCATTAAGAGCTAACAAATTGGTGCGAGAGGCAATTTGTGAAACTATGGCAATGATAGAGTTAATTTCTTGAGAAGATTCTGCCAATCGTTTCACTTTTCGGCTAGTTTCTGCCACTGTTTCCCGAATTTCCAAAATCCCCGCTACCGTATTTTCGACCGCTTCCCCCCCTTTCTGAGCGATTTTACTAGCATCACGGGCTACAGCTTCCGCTTCCCTAGCTGCTTCTGCTACCCGTTGGATAGAAGCTGTCATTATCTGTACAGAATTCAGTGTCACAGCTAACTTTTCCGCTTGTCGTAAAGCATCCCCAGATAAGGCTCTAGCAAAGGTTTCTGAATTGGTTGAACCTTTAGTGACATCACGGGCTGCCACTTTTACCTGTTGAACAATATCCCGGAGGTTTTGAATTGTCAGGTTAAAAGCATCAGCTACCGCTCCAAGTACGTCCGCTGTCACTTCGGCTTGAACTGTTAAATCTCCTCTGGCTGCTCCTTCTACATCATCAAGAAGACGAATTACCTGCCGTTGCAGGTTTTCTTGAGCTTCCTCCATCTCCATAGCTTTACGTTGGGTTTCATTGGTAGTTGTGAAAATCACCCTAGTCATATCATTAAAGCTAGTAGCTAAGTCGCCCAATTCATCTTGTGAATAGACTGTCGCTTCTACGTTCAAATTCCCTTGATTGACCAAATCAAACTGATTTTGCAGATCCTTAGTAGTACGACGAATTTGTGTAAGAGTGAGATTACCCATCAACCCAGCGGTGGCTGCACCTGTAGCTCCTGCGACCAAGGCCATTAATAAACCCGTGTTTCTTACGGATTCCTGTTGTTTAGTTGGTGACATTGACAGGGCTAATGCAGTAGCTGACGCTATACCTACCATTGATACCAAACCCACAGTTCCAGCTATCCACCATTGTTTCTCGTCTAAGGAGGCATTTTTAAAGCGTGCAAATAATCCCTGTTCAACAGCTATATTGGATTTTACCTTGGCAACCTCTGATTTCGTAAACACAGGCGCTGGTTCTTTAGCGCCAGTACCAGGTCCAGTAATTGTGAATAGTTCTGGATCACTATGGTTATGATCTTCATAGGCTTCAATGTTTTCATCATCGAATGAGTTATCAATTTCATATATGGAACTTCCCCGACTGTTCAAAGATCCTGATTTCCATCTCTCATCTTCCGTGGGTTCAAATCCTGGTGTATCAGGGAGATCATCAAATTCATCAAAGTTGTTTAAAAACCCTATGTAATTGTTATTACTGTCTACATGAGAAATTTTGCTAGTATCTTCAGCCGGATCAGTCTCTAAATTCACCTCATCTTCTGCCCCGAAAGCAGATTCAAACTCGTCCAAATCAAAATCGTCATCCTCAAAGTCATCTTTTCTTTGCCGTTGTGGTGGTGGAGAATTGTTGATTTTGATAGATGATCTTGATATAGATGGGCTCGATATTGGTTCATGCTTATCAAGCGATAATTTAGTGTCCCCAATAGTTGAATAACTATCACTCCTGACTGAACCAACCTCGCCTACGTTGTTATTAATATCACTATGATTATAACTGGGAGCAATTTCTTCTGGCCAAAAAGGTGGTAATTGACCTGATATTAGCTCACCAGTAAGATTAGCAGTGGGTAGGCTAAATGGATCATCACTCATTTCATCATCCAAAAAATTGCCGTGGAAACTATCTGGATGACTAGCAAAGGGATTATCTTCTTGAGAATCTAGGGATGGTTTGTATTCTGCAAAAGAGTTTATTTCCGAACCACTGCTATTAAAATTCCCTGTTGTCCCCGAATTTAAAGATGCTTCATTTTCTACCTGATGATCATAGGCAGATTCATAATCATCAAATGGCTGTATATACTGATCTATAGTTGCCAGACAATTATTAACAAACCCGATAATTTCTTGATCATCTGTCAGGTGTAATACGCTTTGATATTCACTTTTAGCTACACTGTACTGTTGTAGCATATAGTAAATATGTCCCCTCAGTAAGCGTGAGTCAGGGTCATCTGGGGAAAGTCTTACTAACTCATTAATAACTTCCGCTGCTAATTCATAATCTTGTTGTTCATAGGCTGTTCTTGCTCGATCATAATTGATGTTTTGATATTCCATACGTGTTTCCATTTCCTCCCTCCCAAATTTATTCTGCTTAAGTTCACCCGGCCCATCGCGCACTTCGCAAAATTGCTATTTGATCCAGTAGTCGCAAATGTTTTTTTTCTTTTTCTGTATTAAGTAACCACTCTCCACGCAAAAACGGAGCCATTGCATCTGGGACATTATTTTGTGGCATTAGGTACTTTACATCAAGCCAGTCCATTCCACAAATTTTTTCCACTCCTAAACCCACCATTGTATCTTGATCTTCAATAGCAATGACTGGTATTTCCGAGCAATCTGTGTTTAATGGGGTTGTTTCACCAAGAAATTGACCTAAATCAGCTACCCAGATCAAACGTCCCCGTAAATTTAGCGTACCTAAAAGTAAGGGAGATGTATTAGGGATTGGTGTAATCCGATCAGGACTAAGTTCAATGACTTCCCGAATTCCCGTGGCCTGTAATGCAAACTCCTGACGTGAGGGTAAGTAAAACCGCAAATGTAGCTCACCTTCAGGCGCTTCTAGTTGTAATTTGGGACGGAATTGATCTTCCTTGCTGTCATTTAAAAAGTCTGGGTTGCTAACCATGTTATTTTCATCCTTAGCCTCGCAGCAGTTGTTTAATTGTTCCTACCAACTCCGTTGGTTGAAATGGTTTAGCTATATAGGCATCTGCCCCTTGCCTAAACCCCCAAAAGCGATCAAATTCTTCACCTTTGGAAGAACACATCACTACAGGAACGTTTTTGGTTTTGGGATCGGATTTTAAGCGTCTACACAGCTCATAACCATTCATCAGGGGCATGACAATATCCAAAACTACTAAATCTGGAGGTGCACTTTGAATTGCTTCTAAAGCTTCTGCACCATTGCTTGCATGGATAACTTTTAAACCACTAGCTTTCAGAAGATCTGTAATGATCTCCCTTTGGGTAATACTGTCTTCAACAATTAGAATTGTGTTCATAAATGTCTATGTACCTCCTGATTTACATTTTCCTCAACGGAAAATAATTTGCTCTCACTCAAATAACTGTATAAATTAAGGCTATCTTCTCTAATTTACTGTATCATAAACTGAGTTAGACAAGCAATTTTACTCTTTCACATTTTTACCGATCAACAAGTCTTATATCACTGTATAACTGGACAACCATCTAAATTAAGGTATTGCTCTACTATGATTAGCAATTCTTGATCTGTAAAGGGTTTAGTCAGATAATCAGTTGCTCCTGCCATCCTGGCGCGAAGACGATCCATAAATTCGTCTTTGCTGGTTAGTATAATAATTGGTACAGTTTGAAATATTGTGGAATGCCTCAGCATGGTACAAAGTTCATAACCATCTAATTCGGCCATCATCATCTTACAAAGAATTAAGTCTGGCTGAAGTTCAAAAACTAGACTCAGAGCTTGCAAGGGATTGGTAATTGAAATCGTTTCATAACCCTGTAATGCTAAAATTGATTCTATCGTTTCACAAATCACTAGTGTATCTTCAATACATACTATCCGCCTTTTATATTTTTTTACCGCCATGGTTTGTTTTTCTTGACCAAATCTATCTATCTCTGAATATACCAATTCTAGCCAACCTTGTTCCACATAAGGATATATCGCTTTTGCTAAGGTTAAAGTATCGCGGTTGAGATAGCGAGCTAATTGGCGCAAAGAAGTTTTCCCGTCAGCCCATTTATGTAATTTTTTGACTGTATCTTCTGATAGTGAGGTAGTTAATTTAGCTTTATCACTTAAAATGAGTAATTGTTCTGTAGACTGAATATGTGGGTATAATTGCTTCCATTCTTTAACCTGTTTAGTAATTTTAGCAATTAGTGGCGCAATTTCTAAACTAGTTAGTTGCGGTGCTAGTGCTGTCCCCCGTTCAAAAATGAAACTGCCTTGATGTAAGCTCAAAAGATCAAATAAGGCCTCTTGTACTAAGCCATAAATAATTGTCCGAGCAATTTTTGGAGTAATAATGTTTTGCTGCAAAAGTGCCCAGATATAAGTGTACTCTGGAAAGTTGGTAACTGCACGACAAGCCAGTTGTTGAGATTCAAGTCTCGGTTTAACTCGATAATGGCGTAAATAATCGTCAATTCGCGCTAAACTACTGTCACCTGCTTGGCAATAGACAATTTGACCATTGAGAAAAAATATAAACCATGATTGCGGCTTACTTTCCCCTCTTTGGGGATTTTTATCAGTTTCTCCTGCGCTGAGTTTATGACTTTGACGTGCTGTGTGGGTTTTCACCCATAGCTGTCCAGTTCGCTGTCCTAATTCGATTAGTTTTAGGATGCTGCAAATATCAATCTCATTTAAATTTCCCTGCATTTAGCTACAAATTACTCCTGACGCTCCAGTTTTATTACCTCAAACTTCACAACACCACTATTTTTATTTCTATATGTTACACTCAGTCCAAATAGATAATTTTTTCAGACTCGGGAATTTTTTGCTAGGACGCTCCTACTAGTCTTTGAAACTTATTTTGAGACTATCTATTGGTCAAAAACATAATTATGGGGTAATAAAAATGATTTTAATTAGGGATAGACAAGTGTTAATATATACCATGCGAAGGAAAGCAAATAATAATTAAGTTTAAGTCTGTAAAACAGATGCTAAATTCATCTCATTATCAATTTAATCGATTTATCAAAAGTATAAACCAGACAAAAAGTACATCAAAAGGATCAGGGGTGTGCTATATTTAGCAGAAATACAAAAACAGAGGGGTGGTCTACTTGGTGGCGGTGGTAAAAGTGAACTAAAATTACTTGCTTCTCAACGTAGTGACAAAAATTGGAGTTCAGTACCAGATGAAACGATTGTTGCCGATGAAGCAAGTAAATTCAATGACGGCGCATTGGTGCTTGTGGATTTAAGTCCTAATCGTCAGGTACAGCGGATTCAAGAAGCAGGTCGTCCATTAGTAAATATTTTACAGAATCTCTCCCGACAGGTAGAAAGGTTCAAACTCAAGGAAGAGGAAATTGACCAGTGGAAACAGTCGCTGAATTTACAGGTTCAAGAACTGAATCGCCGGGAAATGGAAATGGAATCTCTTTGGGAGCAAGTACAAAAACTAGAGAATGATTCTAAAAATGTAGAGAGACAACAGCAATCAATTAATACATCTCGCACAGAAACTGAACGCTTACAGGCAGAACTTGAACGTAATCGTCAGGAGTTAGAAGGCGCGTGGGAACACTTACGAGTTGAACAGCGCTCTTTGCAAGAGACTATGTCGAAAGTTCAAAAGTCTCAATTTGTAGATGAAGAGCTTAAATCTGTACTAGATAGTTTAATTGATCGCTTATCTGCGCCAATTCTTTCCATTGACGAGGTAAGGAAGTGTCTTAATTACGCTTTTGAATTTACTAATCAGCAGCAGAATAATTTAAATATACATTGGCAAAAGTTGGAGGTTCAACGTCACTCAGCTAATCAGCAGCAGAAGGAGGGAGAAGAACTGGTGCAAATTCTGTTTAGTAACAAGCAACAATTGCAACAGGCACAAGATTATTTAGCACAACAACTTACCCAGATGCAATTAAAAACGGCTGTAGTTAATAGTAAACGGGAATTGGCTACTATACTCAAATGGCATCTAGGGAGTGAGGAGGAATTGTCTCAAAAGCTGCGTATTTTGGTAGTTAACACTGATGTTAAAGTTTCTAAACCAGAAATTGATGTGACAGCTTTGGAGCAAATGCCCATGAAAGAATTGGAGAGAATGATCCAAGATTGGCAAGACAAATTAGAGCGTGATTCTGGCTTTGTACAGGAACAAGAACAGGAACTTAAATACAAGCAAGAACTTATAGAGGAAATTCAGCAAAAAATTGTTTATTCATCGGAGGAAGAAAGGGTTAATTTAGAATTAGAACTAGCTGATGAACAGGATCTTTACCAGATGCTAAACAAAAGTTTAGTCGGACAAAGATGTAATTTGATTGGTCAGCAAAAAACCCTCCAACAAAACCAAGTTGTTTTATGGCAAAGACAAGGGATTTTGTTGGATACAAAGGGTGAACCTAGTGATTTTGAGTCCATAATTTCGGAACTTGAAACCCAAAAACAGCAAAAATCTGCGGAAATCGAAGGTCTAGAGATTTATATAGCTCAGACGCTAACTGCTATGGAAACAGATCAGGAGCTAATTAACCATGAAACCCAGGAAGTAGAAGAAAAGCGTCGAAAAGTCAACTCTCTAGAGGAACAATTCCTAAATTTACGAATGGCCAGTGCTGAATATATGGGAAGAGTTAGTCTGTATCAAGAAGCTTTACAACCTATTCAAGATGCTCTTGATCGTTTACGGGAGCAGTTAGACATGATTGCGGGATCTTTAACTCAATTACAAGAATTTGATGATTCTCGGATACAGGTTGTTGCTGAGTTGCGTCAGGTAATTGGGAGTTTTATGAATCTGTCAGAGGTTAATTAATACTAACCTTTGTTGATTATAGCAGTTCCCATACTCGTTAAGTACAAAGTTTTTTAGTTTTAGGAACGGTGAACAATGAATAAACAGATGTGTACTTCATTACAATAGGAGTTAATATATCTTAACAGATCCTTATATCTTGTACAAGTTTCATGGCCAAATTAGTCTCAATATTACTGGAAAAGGCTTTTTAGAGCTTTTAGACTGGAATTTCTTGGCAGTTCAGAGGCTAATTGAGCCCGATAGTGTCAGATAAATCCAGTCATCTTGTACTGTGGCTGTAAAACCTCCAGGAAAAGGATCTGTTTGGGAACGATTGGGGGCTGTAATTAAAGCTGTTAATTTTTCAATGTGTTCAAAGTTGGGAGTATGGGGAAGTATTTCTTGGAGGATCTGACGCATGACGCGACGTTGTACTGCTAAGGGTGCTTTTTTTAATGTCCGCCTACTTATTTGTAAATTATCTTGATCGCTCTTTGCTGAGGCTTCTAGCCGCCACTGAAGGGCTGTTTGTTCCAGAAAGTCTACCTCTGCTTGCAGTAGTTCTGCGGTTTGGGCCAAGTTTGCTTCTACTTGGGGGTTGAAATTTTCTTTGAGATATGGAATCAGTTCTTGACGAATACGGTTTCTTGCATACTGTAAATTTTGATTGGTGGAATCTTCCCAAATTGGTAAATTAAACTCTTGACAAAACTGTTCTGTTTGGGGACGGGTAATTTCTAATAAGGGGCGGACTAGGGTAATATTGTTGGTGAGGGGACGTTGCCAAGTTAGGGCTTGTAAACCATCTGCACCAGTACCACGGATTAAATTGTATAGTAAAGTTTCCGCGCGATCGCTGGCGGTGTGTCCGGTAATAATATATTGATAGTTATAACATTGGGCTATGTCTGTTAAAGCTTGATATCGCCAATTTCTGGCTGTAGCTTCAGTATTAATAGGTTGGTTGGCTGTTTTTAAATAAAAGGGTGTGTTCCAAGTTTTCGCTAAATTGGCAACGTGGTGGGCATTAGCTTGGGAGTCTTCACGCCAACAATGATCACAATGGGCTATAGCTAAGTTCCATCCCCATTTATATTGTAGATCTAATAGTAATTTAATTAAGCAGAGGGAATCTTGTCCACCGGAAACTGCGACTAATATATTTTTGTCGCGCTCAAATAAATGACGGACGCGGATGGTACGATGTATTTGGGCGTGGAGGGGTGTCCATGTCATAATAGATATTTAATCCAAGAGAGAAAAAGACCACTAATTACACATAGAACAACGAACTTATTGCTCCGATGAATTATAGCCCAGTGTTCCCACTATTGTTGTAGGAATAGTGTGCTTTTGAGTTTTTTGGATAAATTCTTTACCACAAGAGTTTCATGATTCAATTTTGTACCTCATTTTCAGCGGAAAACACTGTATCATGCGGTGTGAACACTTATCTGAGCAGTTCCCTAGAGTTCTGTAGCTCTCGTAACAAAATTTTTATTAGGGTATATGTTTTTGTGTTTTTCTATGAAGTTATTAAATATACGCTCAAACTCTTGTTTATTCTTCCTGGATTTTAATTGTATTGGTTCTATATTAACCTTTGTGACTATTTTACAGTAAGTTAATATCAATTATACTCCGTTGCTATTATAACTTGTAAAATAGTGGTATTTACGCAAGTAATCTGAAAAATTAAATCTCTATTATGGGGTTGACACTTATAAGTAAATATGTCACATTTGTGTTTGAGAGATATGTCACTGGATAGCAATATCAAATTTTGTGACATACCTGGGGTGGTAAGAAATGCTTTTATAACCAAAGCCAGTTAAATTCTGGACAGATTTTACTGATATCGCAGCAAAGTCAATTTTACACAGTCTCTAACTCAAAATAATTTCGTTTTTCAGGTTGAAAATTAAGGAATAACATTTTACTATCAGGAGCCATAAGTTATGAAATTGAATCCCAACTTAAAGCCAATTATAAGTTCTCTGTTCTCACTAGCTTTGTTGTCCATACAAAATCCAGCAATTGCATTAGTAAATCAAGGTAAATTAGAAAATTCTTCAATTAATTTAGGACTGAATATAACCAAAGAATTTACCAGAAAACAACCAATTCAAATTGCCACAGATGATGAATATTGGGGACCACAAGGAGATTTTAATATTTTGATGCCTGGAGATGTAGTAGAGAATAATAAAGAACTGCTGGTAACAGCAAATACGGCAACAGAAACAGTATATATGATCTTTCATGGAGACCTACCGACAGATACTGATTATTTAAGCTCGGAAGGGATTCGAGAAGTTTTACAAATCTCTCTGAGAAAAAACCTGGATATAAAAGGTAAAGTTGTGAAAAGCACAAATATGGTAATTGAAGGATATCCAGGTATTGAGTTGCTAGTACAACATTCTGATGGTAGTCTAGGACAATATCAAGGATATGTGGTCAAACGACGACTTTATTTAATCGGAGCTAGAGCAAAGGATGAATTAACTACAGAAGCGACTAATTTTTTCGATTCTTTTAGAGTGTATCCGAGCAAGATTATTAATTAAATTTAGAGTGAGTATTGTCCTAAAATTGTCTGCTGACGGTTAAATATCTTTACCAACTCCCAACTTTTTTGTCATCACATCTGTATTCATCAATTTATCCCAAAACCGAAAATAAAGGCCATAATTGCAATTGAATTTGTGATGATGAAAAGTATGGTGGGTTGGTGTAATCCAATTTTTACCCCAAAAACCAATCATCCAAGAACGGGGATAAATTTCATAACCGGTATGATTGACAACGCCAAATATGGTCATTAAAGTTAATAATAAAAGTACCATACTAATGTGAATGGGAATAATAAAAACTAGAATGGGAATAATAATTGCTTGAATAACACTCTCAAAAGGGTCAAAAGAAAAAGATGCCCAGGGTGTAGGATTAATAGATTCGTGATGTATTTGATGATAACGACGATATATTCTAGGAATGTGTAACCAGCGGTGTGTCCAGTAAAAATAAGTATCGTGGAGAAATAAATAAATAAATAAACTCAAAGGTAAATATAATAAACTATATTCCAGAGGATTAAAATAAACTTTCGTATTTCCTGAGACAATCATAGTGGTCATTAAAGCGCCGGGTATCGCAAAAATGAGACAAGATAAAAGTGACCATTTAATTTCGCTGTTGATTTTACTTTTACGTCCGTCGAAATCATGAAGACGACGACCCTCCCAAGATTTTGGACGACGAACCCAAAGCCACCAATAGAGAAATGAGGACACAACTAGGTATCGGATTGAAAGTACAAAAAACATAAACAAAGTCAAGATAGCAAATTGTGTCAAGTTAGGGAGCATAGGGGTAGTATCTGAAGTTACAGGTCAAGGTTACCATCATTAAACAAAATGTTACTTAAAATATTAATTTGATTTCAATCCCCTCAATTTAAGAGTTAAGGGGGTTATTGGGTAAGATGATTACAAAAACCAACCGTAGGAGTGTAAACCTTTACCCAAAAGATTCACACCTAGGTAACAAATCCAAACTACTATAAAACCAGCAGCGGCTAAAATTGCGGGTTTTCGGCCTTGCCAACCGCGAGTTATTCTAGAATGTAGATAGGCTGCGAATACTAACCAGGTAATTAGCGCCCAAGTTTCTTTGGGGTCCCAACTCCAGTAAGAACCCCAGGCTTCATTAGCCCAAACACCACCAGCGATAATACCGATAGTTAGGAGGGGAAATCCTAAGCCAATAATACGGTAACTAATATTATCCAGGGTTTCAGCTAAATTTAGGCGTTGAGGTGAAAGGGTTTCAGTAGTTTCACTAGGGATAGTTGTGACTATATCTAAAACTGCTGTTCCATTCCCGGTGTTTTTGCTTTCTATGCGTGAAAAGCCGTTAGTTTCCGCTGTGGTTGTAGATGTAACTAACTCACCTGCTTTGAGTAGTTTATAGCCATTACTACGATAACCGCCATTACCGAAGGAACTACCTTGTAATTGGATGTTTTGTCCACCAGTAACAATTAAAAAAGCGATCGCTAACAATGCCCCTACCATTAAAGCAGAGTAGCTTAACATCATGACGCTAACGTGCATCATCAGCCAGTTAGATTTTAAAGCCGGGACTAAAGGCTCTGAAATCTGCATATTTGATGGTAGGGTTAAAGTAGCAAAAGCAGCAATTCCCATGGCTACAGGTGCAGTGACAACTCCTACCAAACGGCTACGACTGCTATTTTCAGCAATTAGATGTACAGCGGTAATTCCCCATGTGAGGAAAAATAGAGACTCATAGAGATTACTGAGGGGAAAATAACCCGCTTCTATCCATCTTGCCCCTAATAAAGTAGCCATACACAGGTTAGCGATGGCCATTCCAGCAGTCCCCAAAGCCGCTGTCACGGATAAACTGGGAAAAGCTGCTCCCACCCAATACACTAACATTGTACAGAACAAGACAGCAAAGGAGGCGTTATCTAGCCAGTTCTGGAGTACAACCAGATTCATAAAAATTCTCTCCAGTAATACTTGAAAAATCAATTGCGATTATCTTGATTCTATCTGGTTTTGGGGATTTAATTTTCAAAATTCATTTGACTAAATTTGTCCACGTTTAGATATAATTTAGGATGGGGATGGTATTAAGACTTACGCAAATATCCTCCAAACTCTCATTTCTCTGTATTCTATGTACCTAAAGTGGTATGATCAATAGCAAATGAAGCTGCACTTGCTTCTTCTGAAGAATGACAGTATTCACAAAGAAATTTTGCTCTTTCTCTACCTAATTTTTTGCTTGTCTCGTTAACTGTTATGATTCAGTTTGTCAATGAAAACTATATTTAATTATTTCTACTTGTCCAGATTCTATTTTAAAAAACTCAAACATTTCTAAAAAACTACCATCTTTTAATATTCTTCATAAGGCTTGTTCTAACTTATGGATTTTTGTTAAAATATCTTTGCGGAGTTCGCATAAACTAAAGCATTCAAAAAAATCTATTTCATCTCCTAAACTTCCTGAGTTAAATTGTTCTACAAATTGTTCAGAAGTGAGTTGATATTTTTTTCAAACTTATCTATATCTAAGTTGTATAGAGTTTTAGTGAAATAAAAGCTAGTTCCGTTTTTGCACCTGACTTAAGATTTAAGACAATTAATGGAATTAGGTAAAAATTAATGATTTGAGAAAAAGAATTAGCTGATCGTAGGGGTGGAATGTAACTGTATTTTATAGTCTTCAAATCTCACGAACAATTTATCAATAACAATCCTGTAAATCCTATAATCCTGGATATCCTGATTCAGACAATTACAATTTCAGCATCCCACCAATAACTTACAAATAACAATCCTGTAAATCCATGAACACAAGTAATACCCAAAATCTAAAATTAGACGAAATTACATATATAATCAATGGATGTGCAATGAAAATACACCGAACTTTGGGAAACGGTTTTCAGGAGGTTATTTATCAAAGATGTATGGAAATTGAACTCAAAAAATCAGGTTTAGGTTTTGGAAGAGAGGTGGAACAAGTAATTTATTATGATGGAATTGAAGTAGGAACAAGAAGGGCGGATTTTATAGTTGAAAATCAGGTTGTGGTGGAGTTGAAAGCGGTTATTTCTTTAGAAGATGTTCATTTAGCGCAAGCGAAAAATTATTTGGTAGCTTATAATTTTCCTGTTGGTTTATTGATTAATTTTGGTGGGTTGAAGTTGGAATATAAGAAGGTTTTTAATCCTAGATTTCAGGGTTAATTTGTCTGAATCAGGATTTCCAGGATTAGAGGATTTTCAGGATGTTGTTGTTTATTTGCAGTGGGGATTTTGAGGATTTTTTTGTCTGAATCAGGATAACCAGGATTTGAGGATTTACAGGATGTGGTTGTTTGATTGTCTATAAAATATACAGATTTTGGGATGATAGATAAGTTATCAGTTAAATTATCCGCTGTTAATTCTTGACTATTACTGTAACTGTATTTTATAATGTTCAAATCTTCACAGACAATTCATCAATAACAATCTGTCTGAATCAGGATTTCCAGGATTAGAGGATTTATGGCTAACGCCACGCTTCGCTATCAGGATGTGGTTGTTTGATTGTCTATAAAATATAGAGATTTTGGGATGATAGATAAGTTATCAGTTAAATTATCCGCTGTTAGTTTTTGACTATTACTGTAACTGGATTTTATAATCTTCAAATCTTCACAGACAATTCATCAATCACAATCCTGTAAATCCTAAAATCTTGGACATCCTGATTCAGACAATTACAATTTCAACATCCCAGCAATAACTTACAAATTACCATCCTGTAAATCCTAAAATCCTGGACATCCTGATTCTGACAATTACAATTTCAGCATCCCACCAATACTTTTAGTGATTTGTACGTAAGCCATAAGAGTAAAAAAAATTAAGTAAAATAATTATAAATTAAATACTTGCTTTTAAATTCGCATTTTGCTAAGATTATTTTACAGCCTTTTTAAGGCCTTTTAATTAATTCACTTAGAACTAATGTAAGAGGTAAGTATGATGTTGATTGCAAAATGTAGAGGAAAACCATACATATATGCGGATTATTTCAGAAACCAAACTTAAAAAAGCTTGTGAAAAGCACTCTGATGCCGAATTTAGCATACAAGCCTGGAAGAAGCTTGTAAAGGAGCAAGACTGGAAGAGTCTTAATGAAATAAAAGCTACTTCCGTTTTTGCACCTGACTTAGTTAAAAACTTTGTTATTTTTGACATTGGAGGAAATAAGTATCGGTTAATAACTTGTATTAACTATAAAACCAAAGTCATATATATCCGTGATTTTCTCACTCATGCAGAATATGATAGAGATAAATGGAAAGATGATCAATGGTTTAATAGCTAATACTAATGAGGATTGATGAATTAGGTAAAACGAAGATTGTATTATTCAATCTTAGTCCTAATATTTTTAGTCCTAATATTTAAGTAAAAAATACCATAATGAACGAATGTTAAATCATCACAGCAGCTATACACAATTACTTGTATCTTTCCCCCCACGTCCTATAAAGAATGAAGAAGATTTAGAAAAAATTCAAGCAGTTGTTGATAATCTACTTGACCAGGGGGAACTAACAGAGGAAGAAGAAGACTATTTGGATTTACTGGGAATTTTAATTTATGAATATGAGGAAAAACAAAATCTGATTCCAGATATCTATGGAGTAGAACTTTTAAAAGTTTTAATTGCGGAATTAAATCTGAAACAAAAAGATTTAGTTCCTATTTTTAAAACAGAGTCAATTGTTTCCGATGTACTTAAAAACAAGCGTAAATTAACAGTTGAACATATTGAAAAGCTGGCAAAGTTTTTTAATGTTTCAGTCGCTGTATTCTTTCCAAAAAATCCATCAGAAAGAGATTTTTTAGAAGTAGCATAATGCACTATTTCAATAACAAAATCAAAACCGTGCGTTACATTTCATTCATTAACGCACCCTACAATATTTCTGGTAATTCCAAATCTTCAAAATTGGCAAAGCGTTTTTCAATCAGAGTTGCTAAATTAATCGGATTTTGAGGATTTTCTGTGAGAACAAGACGGAGCATTTCTGTAATTTCTTGTTCTAGAGAATGTCCATGTTTTTCGGCTAGTTTTTGTAACTGATTTTGCAGATCATCATCAAGGTTAGAGATTGTAATATTAGTCATAATTAATTTAAAGTTAAAGGATATGTTTATTGTACACTATTAATCTGATTTTTTTGTCTGAATCAGGATATCCAGGATTTTAGGATTTACAGGATGTTATAATATTTATAAACTTTCACCAAAATATACAGTTATGGCGATCGCTATTTCCCTAACTCCAGAACTAGAAGCAAGACTACGCGAAAAAGCAACCCAACAAGGAAAAGATATCAGTTTAGTTGCGGCTGAATTATTAACAAATATCCTAGATTGGGAATTAGAAGATTCACAAGCAGCTATTCAAGGTATTCAGCAAGGATTAGAAGATTTTGAAGCAGGTCGCTTTCGGTCTTTTGATGATTTTGCAAAAAGAACAACGTTGTAAATATAACCTGGTTCAAGATGTATAAAATCATGGTTTAATTTGATGTGAGATTTGCTATTATTGAAAATAAGGTTTAAGACAATTAACTGAATTAGGTAAAAATCAATGATTTCAGAACAAGAATTATTAACAAAGTGGCGATCATTACCCCAGGATAAACAACAGGAAGTCTTAAAATTTGTGGAATTTATGCAATTGAAAACCACAGCAAAAAAACCTCCTTTGGGGGAACGTTTGCGAGAAATTCGCTCTAAAATTGTTGCATCTGGTAAACCTTTATTAAATGCAGATGAAATAGAAAAAGAATTAGCTGATCGTAGGGGTGGAATCCAAGGTAGAGAAGAATGATTATAACTTATATTGATT
>Ga0208481_1000069_pt1 | contig 29949 bp, 28 predicted proteins | sample LakMenEpi02Jun10_FD_150662 | JGI IMG/M metagenome (GOLD analysis project Ga0208481, IMG submission 150662) | Freshwater microbial communities from Lake Mendota, WI - 02JUN2010 deep hole epilimnion (SPAdes) | ecosystem: Environmental > Aquatic > Freshwater > Lake > Epilimnion/Euphotic zone ... | reverse complement strand
GGTACCAGAGCGGTTGGCCAAGACCCCGATGTAGTTGTTAATAACGGTGCCGCCCATCTGGAAGTTCAGCGAGTAGGTTAGTTCGGTCCAGCCGGTGACGCCCACAGGGACTGTCGTGTCAACCGAGCTCATCGATTGATAACTACCGTAGGCACCGGAATAGACGCTGTTGTTGTTCGCGTTCGCCGGGAGCCCGCCGCTCGGTGGTGACCCTGCGCCTGTCCAGTAGAGCGGGTAAGAGGCCTCGGATTGGTCGTATGTCCAGCGCGAGGCAAACGGATTGGTGGCGAAGTCGTCGCTGAAGACGGTAGCCGCGGATGCGGTCATGTGAGTCATCAGGCCGACAGTAAGTCCAAGGGTAATTGGATGCAGTTTTAGTTTGGTTTTCATTTTTTTGGGGTTGGTTCAGTTTTTCGGTACCGTGCGATAGATTGGTTTCAGGGATAATTGGGTCAGTATGGCGTCACCTTGAGGCGAACGAACTGTTTGGCGGGATTGTTTGCGGGGTCGAGTGTGTAGGAAAGCGAGCTTGCGGTGTTGGTGCCATTTTGGTCCATATCCCCCTGCGTGACATCATCCCAAGTCACGAGGTCGCTTGAGGTCTGAACGACATACTGCGTGCCGTATTCCGAGCTCGGGATGTTACCGCCATTGGTCCAGCTCACCGTGTTGCCCACGAAGCTCGGATTGGCGGTGAAGCCTGGGGTGGTGTTCATGAAATATTCCACGCCGTTGGCGACGCCGTCGTTGTCGTAGTCGAGGTCGGTGGTTTGGCCGCCGGCGTTCGTGGTGGCCCATGTGTCATAGCCGGGAAATGCTTCGTTGGAGAGGGTGGCGCTGAACTTGTTGATTTGGATTGCACGAGACCAGTAGTCGATGCCTCCGAATGAGATCTTGAAGCCGTTGGGATTGAGGTAGCTGGCCCCTGCTTCAAAATACCACGGCGAGGTCATCAGAACATTGTCATTGGCATCCAAGACCTTGGAACGGATGGCAAGGGTGGTACCACTCTTGGCCACCGTGGCGGTGTAGCGATACCAGGTGCCGGCTTGCAGCGGATTATTCTCGACGAAATCCTGTGTGACTCCGTTGTGAATCCATGCGACATCGCCGTCGCCTCCGGTAAAGATTCCCGTCTCGTAGCCGTTGTTTCCCGAGCGGTTGACCAACACGGTGATGGCGTTGTTGTCCGGGGCATTCATGGTGCCAACGCCGTCCATGCGAAAATCGACCGAGTAATCCATGGCAGTCCAGCCCACAAGCTCAGTGGGGACGCTGGTGTCAACCGAGCTCATCGAGTTTGCGCCACGAGCACCCGAATAGACGCTGTTGTCGTTCGCGTTCACCGGGAGGGTGGTGGCCCATGTCGGGTTCGGAGTCGAATCTCCCGTCCAGACGGCTTCGTAACTGCCTTCAGGAGTGGTCTTGGTCCAGCGTGAGGCAAAGGGATTGGTGGCGAAGCCGTCATTGGTAATCGATTCTGGCAATGCTGCGGTCACGACGAAGTTATCGATCTGCGAGGCGTGGTTCCAGTAGCCGCCGTTGTTTGCGAGCGAGATCTTGAAGCCGTTGGGATCGGTGTAGGTGGCGCTGAGGAATGTTTTGACCGGAGATGTGGCCAGAATGTTGCCGCTCAGATCCAGGATCTGGGACTGCATGGAGATGTCGGCTCCGCTCTTGGTCACCGTGGTTTTGAACCGATACCAGGTGTCGGCCGCCACATTCAAATTCGGGTTGGTCCATGCTAATCCGTAGTCACCAACAAAAGCGATATGACCGCTGCCACCGGTGTAGATTGCGGCTGTGTAGCCGTTGTTACCCGAGCGGTTGACCAACACTTCGATGACGTTGTCGGCGGTCCCTCCAGTCCCTCCCATTTGGAAGTCCACCGAGTAGGTCATGGTGTTCCAGTCCGCCGATGCTACCGGAACCGACGTGGCAGTGGTGCTCATCGTGCGCGCGCCATTCGAGAAGGAATAGACGCTGTGCGCGTTCGCGTTCACAGGGAGGGAAGCCGATGGGCCGCCAAAGCCATTCGGATTGGAATTTCCGGTCCAAAGCAGGGGATAGTCGCCTGTTTGGGCCGCGCTCCAGCGCGAGGTGAACGGATTGGTGGCGAAGTCGTCGCTGTAGACGACCTCGGCATGAGTTTGGGCGACTGATGCCATGAGCAGGGCGGCACCTGCCAGCATGTGGGATTTTAGGAATGTGTTCATGGTGAGTGGTGGGGCTGTGTTTGTTCTGGGTTTGGCTGGTTGTAGTTTTTTGTATTGCGTAATGTTATAACCTTTATGCGAGGGCATTTCCTTTCCTCGAGGCAAAGGTTCATTATTTGTTTTAGCATATCAAGCAAAATTTGCGCAGGTTAATTTTTTTTTCAAAAAGTCTATTTTTCGAGCGTAAAAGCTGGATTTTTTCGCAATGTGTCAGGGCCCATGCACCCCGCTTCGTCACATTCATGCAATAATTGCCTTTACAAATCGCCGGGCGCGTGTTGGTTTTCGCCCGTGAGTCTTTCACTGAACCGGGCCAGCAACTACCTTACCGTCAAGAATGCCGTGCGTGGGATGATCATGTCGGGCGGGCACAAGCCTGGCGAAGTGTTGCCGTCCGAGTTCGCTCTGGCAGACCAGTTCAATGTTTCGCGCCCGACGGTCCACCGTGCGATGCGCGAGTTGATGGCCGAGGGCATGGTGCAGCGCAAGCCGCGCACGGGCACGGTGGTCAGCGATCCGCGCAAGTTTGTGACGGGCACCGTGGCGGTGCTGAGTCACGAGGAATTTCGCTCCGCGCACACCCGGCACTGGTTGTCGGCCATGAGGGATGCGCTGCTCTACGATGGCCTCTTTGTGGTGCCGTATGTCATCGGCAACGACATCGTTCGCGCCGAGCAGTTCGTGCGGATGTTGGTGCAACGCGGGATCAGCGCGGCGGTGCTCGCGCCTGCCAACCGCTCGGACAGCCGCTTGCTCGATATTCTGGAATCCGCAAAGGTCGTCACGCTGGTGGCCGGTTGTTTCGACGATCCTGAAATGAGGATCAGCTATGTTTCGTCCGATCACACGCAAGGGGTGGGCTTGCTGGCCGGGCATGTTCGGGAACTCGGGCATACCAAGGCCGCCATCATTGGGAATTTCGGAAGTCAGGATGCCATCGCGCGGCGGGACGGATTCACGGAAGTGTTTGAGGCCGCGGGCGGATCGGTTCCGCGCGGCTGGCAGATTCACGTTAGCGATTATGCCTCGGTGGCCCAGGTGACGGCGTCCATGATGGGGGAAAAAGAGCGCCCGTCGGTCATTTTTGGGACCAACGACCTGATTGCGATGGAGGTCATGGTGGCCCTGCATGAAAGGGGCTTCAAGATCCCCGGAGACATCTCAGTGGTCGGCATGGGTGGAGAGGATTGGACGCGCGCGACCATCTCGCCGATGACCACCGTGGAAGTGCCACTTGCTGCGGAAGGAAGCCTGATCGCCCGCACGATCCTCGCTCGCCTGGCCAATCCGCAACTGCCAGTCGAGCACGTCGAGTTGGATTGCCGCCTCATCATCAGGGAATCCTGCGGAGCTCCCGCCTTTTGATGCTTGTTCATCAAGGCCACCGCCAAACCTGCGGCGGGGCATTTTCTATTTTTCATCACAACAGTGTACACCCATGCCATCCATCCGACTGACTTCACTCGCCTGTCTTCTGCTCGCTTCTATCACGCACTCCCGAGCGGGACTGATCCACGCCGACTATTTTGATGCCAATCCGTTCGAAAAGGCGTCGCCGCGCTGGAGCGTCGTCAAGATGTATCACTATGGGTTTTACTGGACTGGCTTCGGCTGGGATCCGGCGTATGACGCGAATCTGCAAGGCCCGGCCGCCAACCTGCCCATTTCCGACGGCAATACGCTGGTGGCCTTCAGCTCGGGACACATCGAGTTGCTCGGCAATGCGCCCTTGAAGCTGCCTGCCAAGGGTGAGCTGAGCTTTGATTTCTGCATACGGCACCGCTCAAAACCGGAGGGCACCGTGGTCATGACTCAACAGTTCGTCACCCAACCGGATCAGCAAGCCGTCTCCGTTTCATTCCAAGTGAATTCTGCCTGCCAGATGACCTGGAAGGGAGCTGCCACGCCGGGGCAGGCGGGGACGCTCCAGCCCGGCGTCTGGTATTCCTTCACGACCAGGGTGGCCAAAACCGATGGGGGTTTTTCCCTGGAATCGGAGATCCGCCGCGCCGCCGATGGCTCGGTGATCTCGCGTGCCCCGCTGCGCTCCGAGAGCTTCCCGAGCGCTGTCCCGGAGACCTTTAAGCCCGGCATCCAACTGGATCTCTCTCCCGAGGGCTACTGGAGCCGTCTGGTGGAAATCGACAATTTCACGCTGATCGAAAACTGAATCTCAACACTGAACTAACTACTGCAATCCCTTATACCCCAATCATGAAACTACCATCCCGCTCCCAGCTCGCGCCGTTTCTCCTCAGTACCCTTGCCTGTCTGCCGTGCCTCCACGCCGCAGAAGCGGTAGGGAAACCCTTTTTGCCCGTGATGACCCTTCCCCAGCTCTCCGCACCGCCCGCCATCGACGGGACCATCAAGGACACGGAATGGCAGTCCGCGGCGACCCTGGACGGACTCAGCAAGCTCGATGCGCTCGGCGCTCCCACCGAGCGGACGCGGGCATGGATCGGCTACGACAAGGACGGCCTCCACATCGCCGTCCGCTGCTGGATGCAGCCGGGGGCGAGACCGGTGGCGGGTGTCAAGGAAACCGGCGGCCCGGTTTTCGCCGACGACTGCATCGAGATCATGCTCGACCCGCTGAAAAAAGGGGCTGAATACCATTTTGCCGGCAACTCGATCTCCGTCCTCCGTTCGGCCCTCGACCAGGTTCCCTCGCCCAAGACCAACGGCGTCCACTGGGTTTCCCGGCAGACCGACTTCGGCTGGGAGGGCGAGATGAGCATCCCGTTCAAGGCCCTTGGAAACGCGGCACCCGTTCCCGGCGACAAGTGGGGCATGCTCCTCGGACGCTCGGTTCAGACCCCGAAGCAGGCGTATTCCCAATGGTCCGGCCCCATGGCCTCGACCTGGCATGTGCTTGCAAATTTCGGAACCATCGTCTTTGGAGAGAAGTCCCCGGTGGTGAACCTCACCATTCCCTCGGCCTTGGGAACCGACCTGCGAGTCCAAGGTGAAATCCAAAACATCGAGGCCGACCGCACGCTCACGCTGAAGACGCGGGTCGTGAAACAACATCCCGCTACCACCAAGGGTGCCACCGAGGCCACCGTGATGGTCTTCAATGAGCAGATCACCGAGACCCTCTCCGAGGAGCAGTCGGAGATTCGCCTGACGGCCGGCAAGCGACTCAAATTTGCCGACCCCGTGCTTCCGGAAGCCCCTGGACTCTATACCTATGAAATCAGCGTGGAGGAGAAGAACGGCGAGCCGCTCTTCAGGCAGGCCATCCCGCTGGAGAGAGTCGAGCCGATCACGGTCAAAGCCCGCCGCTACCCGGAGGTGGGGCTGGCCGAAATCGACTATGACCTCTCCCGACTTCCGAAGGTCGATGCAATCGCTTCGATCTCGATGATCCTCAAGGACGGGAAGGATGCGGTCCTCTGGGAGGGTTCCGCCAAGGACGCGACGGGCATGATCCGCTTCCCCGGCTACGGCAAGCTTGCTGCCGGCGCTTACAAGCTCACGACCCGGGCGCTGGCCAAGGACGGCTCGGCGCTCGCCTCGAAGGAGACGGAATTCAAGAAGGCGGCCGATCCCGCGTGGCGCGGCACCAAACTTGGCAGCGAGGAGACCGTGATCCCGCCCTGGACGCCCGTCGAGGTTTCCGGAAACAAGGTGAAAGTCTGGGGTCGCACCTACGAGTTCGGCCCGGACGGGTTGCCCGCTCAGATCAATACCAAGGATCGCAATCTCCTGTTCTCGCCCTGGAAGCTCGCGGCCAAAACGGCGCAGGGAGATTTGGCATTCAAGGGTAGCGCGGCGGACTTCAAGGTCACCCGGATCAACGACACCCGCGCCAAGGTGGTTTCCCGCGCGACGGCCGGCGACTGGAGCTACACGACCGAGACGACCATCCAGTTCGACGGTTTCGCCTGGACGGAGATCACCCTCCACCCGCCCAAGGGGGGACAACTGAACAGTCTGAAACTCGAGCTCGGCCTTGAGAAATCGATCGCGAAATACCGTCAGCCGGTCTTCAACGATCCCGTCGCCATCCCTGCAGAAGGGTTCAGGACCAAGGCCATCAACGAATCCGACTGGGTGGCGCAGAAAGCCATCGGAGTGAATTGGCTGGGCGACGAGGAATGCGGTCTCGCTTTCCAAGCCGAAACGGACGCGACCTGGCTGCCCAAGGATCGGAACCAAGCGGTCTCCGTGATTCCCGGAACGGACAAGGTCGAGTGGGTCTGCCACTTGCAGGATGAAGCGGGGCCGGTGGAGGCAGAGCGAAAATTCGGCTTTGCGTGGTTGGCGACACCCGTCAAGCCGCTCCTCGATCCCTACGGCACGCGCTCCGTCGGAGACGGCTGGTATCCCGCCAACCCGCCTCTCTCCGAAGCCCAAAACACCGAACATTTCGCGCAGGGGAAGGCCCTCGGCGTGAAAGAAGTCCACACCCACGAGCCATGGACCGAGATCATGGGTTACCCGTTCTCTTTCCTCAACATGGAACAGGTGAAGGACGCCAGTGCGGCGGCCAAAAAGGAGGGCATTCGGGATTGCCTTTATTCGCATCCCATCATCTCCACCCTCGCCCCCGAGTTTGAGGAATGGGGCAACCAGTGGGCGCTCAAGGCTCCGCCGGTGGCCGCTTTCCAAAGAACCCCCGCGCAGGATCTCTTCTTCATCTGCCATGACACCGAATGGAGCGACTTCTACATTCATTCATGGGTGCGCCTGATCAAGGAATACGGGGTCGGCGGAATGTATTTCGACGGCACCCACGGTGCATGCATCTGCACGAACCCGAACCACCGCCATTCGGCCTTCTATCAAGACGGGAAAGTGGCGCCCTACCAGCCGATTCGGGCAACCCACGAGTTCATGCAACGGCTCCGCCGTGCCACGAGTGCGGCCGACCCGGGATTCTTCTTCCTCGGGCATACCATGACTCCGTTTGCCGGTTTCTATCAAGATTACTTCATGTCCGGGGAGAATTTCTGGGTGGCTCCTGCGGGTTTAGAAGTGCCTCTTGACTACATGCGCGTGGTGCTGAGCCCGCAGTGGGGCGTGCCGCACGACTTTTACCGCGGACCGATCCTGTCCAACGACTACATCCGCCCCATCGCTCTGGCCCACGGCTACGGGGTCTGGTCCTCGGGGATCGCGCCCACTTCAGAAACCGCCATCTGGCGCGTCCCGATCTGGAAAGCTTGGGATGCCTTCGGCATCAAGGATGCGGAGTTCGTTCCTTACTGGAAGGGTGACGCCCTCGTGACGAGTTCCAACCCCGATGTTGTCGTTTCCTCGCACCGGAAAAAGGGTTCGGTGCTCATCGCTCCCGCGACCAACAAGCGGTCGGTCCAAACCTCCGAATTGCGCATCAACGTGAGGGCCCTCGGCATCACCTCGGACAAACCCGTTGTGACCACAGGTGACGGCGCGCCCATCCCCAATATCCCCGCGGTCTCGGCCGACGGCTACCTCGTGCTGAAATATCCCGAGCAGGCGGTGCTCGGCGTCTATATCTGGATCCGCAACGAGTAGATATACGAATAGGGCAGTTTGCCAAAAGGTAGAGCCGGTGAAGCGAGAAGTGCTTCCCGGCTCGGTGATGGCAGCGACCTCATCCCATGTTTCCTTTTGATTTGCAAAGCAGGGATATCCCAATAAGGCTCCGCCCTCCGTCGCCATGCACAACATTCAAAGCCAAAATCACCGACTCCGCTACCGCCAGATTCACCTCGACTTCCACACCTCGCCGCATCTTCCCGGCATCGGGGAGAAGTTTGACAAGAAGCGGTGGCAGGAGACATTGAAAGCGGCGGCTGTCGATTCGATCACGCTCTTCTCGAAGTGCCATCACGGCTGGAGTTATCACCCGACAAGGGTCGGGAAGATGCATCCCCATCTTTCCTTCGACCTGCTGCGTGCCCAATATGAGGCAACCAAGGAGGCGGGGATCAACGCCCCGGTCTATCTCTCGGCCGGTGTGGACAACCTCGCCGCAGAAGAGCACCCGGATTGGCGCGAGCTGGACAAGGATGGACGCTATGCGGACTGGAACCCGGGTATTTTCAAGGCTGGATTCCGCACGCTGGATTTCCACGGGCCGTATCTCGATTACCTTTGCGAACAGATCCGCGAGGCGGTGCGGCTCTTTCCCGACTGCGATGGCATCTTCCTCGATATTATTTGCCAAAACCAGTCGTGCAGTCGCTGGAGTCTCGAGTTCATGAAGGCCAACGGACTCGATCCCGAGAATGAGGAGGACCGCAAGGAGTCCTCACGCCTTGCGCTCGAGAAGTATTACCAGCGCACCACCGAAGCGGCGAAGTCGCTCCGCGCCGACATGCCGATCCTCCACAACTCCGGGCATATTCCGCGCGGCCGGCACGATATTTTCCCCTACTTCAGCCACCTCGAACTGGAATCGCTGCCCACCGGTGGCTGGGGCTACGACCACTTCCCGATGTCGGCGAAGTATGCCTGCAACCTGCCGCTGGACTTCCTCGGCATGACCGGCAAGTTCCACACGACCTGGGGCGAATTCGGCGGCTACAAACACCCCAATGCCCTGCGCTACGAATGCGCGGCGATGCTGGCCTATGGCGCCAAGTGCAGCGTCGGCGATCAACTCCATCCGAGCGGCGCACTCGATCCCTCGACCTATGAGCTTATCGGCGAAGCCTACCGCGAGGTGCGCGCCAAGGAGCCATGGTGCGATGGCGCGGAGCAGGTCTTCGACCTCGCCATCCTCTCAAGCGAAGCCGAAAGCGTGACCCATCGCGAGTCGCTTTCCGATGAGGGTGCGTGCCGGGTTTTGCTGGAGAGCCATTTCCTCTTTGGACTGATTGATCGCACGATGGACTTCGGCCGCTACAAGGCGCTCCTCCTGCCAGATGACATCCGCGTCGATGCGGATTTGAAAACCAAGCTCAACGCCTACCTCGCCCAAGGCGGTAAGCTCATTCTCTCCGGCGAGAGCGGCCTCTGGAAGGGGCGTGAGGAATTTGCCCTCGATCTCGGCGCGGATTACGAAGGCTTGAGCCCGTATTACCCGCCGGACGATGAGCCGAACCGCGGGCACGACTTTCTCCTGCCCGCGCAGGAACTCCGCGCCACCTTCGTCAATATGCCGCAGGTGATGTATGAGCGCTCCCACCGCATTCGCGCGACCAAGGGCGAATCGCTCGGACAAATTTTCGACCCCTACTTCAACCGCACCTGGGAGCATTTTTGCAGCCACCAGCACACGCCGAATCAAGAGCAGCCATCGGGCTTTGACTGCGGTGTGCGCCATGGAAACATCCTCTACTTTGCACACCCCGTCTTCCGCCACTACCGCGCCTACGGGGCGGTGGCGTATCGTGAGTTCATCGTGAAGGCGATCCGCACCTTCATGGGGGACGCACTCACGCTCTCAACCAATCTCCCCTCAACCGCGCGGATCACGCTCACAGAGCAGTCGCAAGAAAGCCGCCTTGTCCTGCATCTGCTCTACGCGCCTACCGTGAGTCGCGGCGGGGTGATGCAGCTCTCCGGCGGGAATGTCTCCGGCGGCAAGAGCGTGGAGGTCATCGAGGATCTCCCGCCCTTGCATGACATCGAGATCACGCTGCAAGCTCCCGTCAAATCGGCCAGGCTCGTGCCGCAGGGAGGAGACGTCACGCTCGAGAAATCCGGCGACCGCGTGACACTGCGCCTGCCCAAGTTCTCCTGTCACCAGATGATTGAGATCCAGTGCTAAGTCCAACATGACCAAACTCCTCTCCAAATTCACCGTCGGCGACATGATCGTCCGCTTCGATGTTCCTGCCGAAGGCAAGGGCGCGCAGTTTTATGCCAACTAATCCAGTCAACCAACCTATGAACCATCCATCAACAAAAGTTTCCAGAGTCCGCATCGGAGTGATCGGCTGCGGCGTCCGCATCAGCGGGGTCGTCAAGCGGCTGATGCAGGAAAGCCCGGAAATCACCCTGACCGCAGTTCATGATCCGGATGCCGCCGCGGTGGACCGGTTCCGGAATGAGCTCGCCCCGGATGTGGCCGTGTGCGCAAGCGTGGAAGAACTTTGCTCGCGCGGCGACGTGGACTGGGTGTTCATTGGTTCGTTCAACTGCCAGCACGCCGCCCATACCATCGCCGCCTTTCAGGGGGGTAAACATGTGTTCTGCGAAAAGCCCTTGGCTCTGAATTTTGAGGAGGCCGCGGCGATGCAACAGGCGCAGGCAAAATCCGGAGGTCATTTCGCCCTCGGGCTGGTCCTGCGATACTCGCCGCTATATCGCAAGGTGCGGGCTTTGCTCGATGAGGGACAAATCGGATCGCTCCTTTCCTTCGAGTTCAATGAAACCCTCGTCTTCAATCACGGTGGCTATATCCACGGAAACTGGCGGCGGAACCGCGCGCTCGCCGGCACCCATCTCCTAGAGAAATGTTGTCACGACATTGATCTCGCGCTCTGGATTGTCGGCGATCTGCCGGTGCGGACAGCCAGTTTTGGCGGCTGCTCCTTCTTCCGCCCGGAGAATGCGTTTCATGCCGACCGGATCGGACCCAACCCCAAAGGATTGCCCGCCTACAAGGCTTGGCCCGATCCTCACGGCATCAGTCCGTTCAATGATGACAAAAGCATCGTGGACCATCAGGTGGCCATTTTGGAATTTGCCCACGGTGTGCGCGCGACCTTTCACACCAACTGTCACGCGGCCATTCCGGAACGGAGGTTTTATCTGCTGGGCACAGAGGGCAGCCTCAGAGTGGATGCCTACACGGGCGTGATTGAATTGCGCCGGGTTGGCTGGGATGAACCCAGGATCATTCATCAACCGGTCGAGGGCGATTCCCATGCCGGTGGCGACGAGATGATGACCAGCGAATTGGTTCAAGTGCTGGCTGGAAATCAGCCGCCCGCCGCAGGCTTTGTCGAGGGGCTCCGGTCGCTCACCACGGCCCACGCCATCGACACGGCAATGGAGTCGGGCACCGTCGTGGACCTGCGCGCATCATGGTTGAAGGTGGCGGAAATCTTCGGTGATCAAGTGGCCGGGGAGGTCGCGAAGACTTCCCTTCCTCTTGCCAGGTAAAGCCGTGGCGAAATTGAAGGGATCGAAGATCGTGGATTGTGGATCGAAGAACCCGCCGCTTCTTCATTTTCTTCCCCAATAACCCTTCGAAAACAACACATCACTCTTGCTCTCCGCGTTCCTTTGCGACCTTGGCGGCTTGTATGTTCCTTCCGCCTTCCATTTCCAACAACCCGCCGCCCGCGTCTTCCGAGAATGGGTCATTAAACTCGTCGGAGGAAGACACGGGCGGCGGGTTGCATTTTGGTCTCTCGGGGTCAAAGTGCACTTCCGATCCGGGAGGTTCACGGGGCAGCAACCCCGTGAACCACGGAGCCGGACAGACCGATTTGCGTCTTGGGCCTTGAGCCCGTCGCCAAGCATTGGGTCGCCGGTTCCGTTTCCGGATTTAATCTCGAACCACTGACAGAATCATGAATTCGCATTACAAGATTGAGAAAATCCAGACCGAAATCAACCACGTCGGCATCGATGTGTCAAAGCAACATCTAGACGTTTCCATCGCAGGTAGCAAAACCCAGCGTCTCGCCAACACGCAGGCTGGGCTGCGCGTGCTACACCAAAAACTTGGCAGGCTCGCGCATCCCCGCGTCACTTGCGAAGCCACTGGTGGCTACGAGAAGCTCCTCGTTGACTCGATGCTCGATGCAGAAATCGAAGTGTGCGTTGCCGCTCCTGGGCGGGTTCGCTACCTCGCTAACGCTGAAGGTCTGCTTGCAAAAACCGACTCCATTGACGCCGAACTCATCCGTCGATTTGCTGAAAAAATACCGCTGCCACGCCAGATTAAACAGGATCCCGCTGCTCAGAAGCTTCGCCAGATGAGCGATTACCGCCGCATGTTGAGCGAAGATATTGTTAAGACCAGCAACCGTCTCGAACTTGCCCAAGGCTACCTCCGCGAGCAGCTTCAAAGCCAGCTCACGCACCTTCAGGGCCTCATGAAAAAGGTCGAAGTCGACATCAAGGCGCACATTCGCAACTGCGAAGAATTGGCGCAAAAGGCCGCCCGCCTCCAAGAACTCAAAGGGGTGGGCCCGGTTCTGGCGGCCACTCTCCTCGCACATGTTCCCGAGTTGGGCAAAGTCGGAGATAAAACCCTCGCCTGCTTGGTCGGTGTTGCTCCCCATCCCAAGCAAAGCGGAAATTTCAAAGGCAAATCCTCCATTCGCGGCGGCCGCGCCAATGTTCGTCACGTGCTCTACATGGCTGCGGTTACTGCGGCGCGAAGCAATCCGATTTTGGCGGCATTTTATCAACGGCTACGCACCCAGTCTGGCAAAACCGCAAAAGTCGCCCTGGTCGCAGTGATGAGAAAAATGCTCAGCGTTCTCAATAAAATGATCGCTCAGCCAAACTTTTCACTTGCCCATTAACACCACTGCTTGGCGGTAAATCTTTCTTCAAGGAATCGGCGCTGCGGGCCGCATCGCCCTACCGTAAGTTGAAGAGGCGGCTTCTTCATTTTCTTCCACTTCAATGCTCACCCCATCTCCCCCAACCACTCCAAGCGCCTTGCCAATTTCGCCTGCCTGACCTCATTGGGCTCGGGGTAAAGGATTGGATACCATGCGCTCATCACCGCCGCGCGGGCGATCATGCAGTGTTGCAGCGCATCGACATTGATTTTTCCACCTGCCTCGACATACGCGGCAAGGATGGCATCGGCATGCGCGTTGTCCTCATCGAGGATTCGTGCATTCCAGATGATCGATGCGAGATCCCACTCGACCGGACCCAGAAAAGTATCCTCCCAATCGGTCCATAACAAACCAATCGTGGTGTTGAGCAGATTGCCCGGATGCGCATCGCCGTGTAGCGGCTGAAAGGGAAATACCGCCAACGCATTGGCTGAAGAAACGAGCCGTTCGCGAAGCAACTCGATAATAGCACTCGAAAAATACCCACCCTTTTCCAGCGTATCGAGCAGCGCGATGCTCTCGGTCAAAATAGCCAGCTCAGGCAACTCGCCATCAAAGCCGCGTAACAAATCATGACATTGAAAAAGCGTCCGGCCAATCGCCCGAGGCTCCGGCTGCATATTGGTCACGCTCACAAATTGCCAAAAATTGAGCGTATGGCCGAGATGCACATGCGGCCCGGGCGGAAGCTCCGGATGCATCGGAATCACCGGCGCCCCTTGCTGTGCAAGATACTGCGCCACCGCATTTTCGCGCAAAAACCACGCGCTGCCCTGCCTCGGTCCGTCGACATCGCGGATCACTCGCGCGACCAAGGACTCGCCCAAGCGCAATACAATCGTGCTGCCATTTTGCAAAATCTCGCAGCGGTCCGGCACCACACCATGGGCCATCACCACTTCCCGCGCGGCACGAATGGGAGTCACAACTTCGTTCATCAGATATTGATCAGTAGCAAACACCGCAGCATCCAATCGAGAATGGCTTGGGGCAAGATGCGATTTCTCTCATTCCACTTCAACCCATCACAAATATCCAATTTCTCTTACCTACTTTACCTACTTTACCTACTGATTCCGCAAGAAGCTTTCCTCGAAGGGCGGTTCAGTTTCGACGGTGTGATCAACGGTGAGGATGGGTTGGAGGAGGCCTTCTTCCATCGGGAAACTCATGGTGCCGGCGACCTTGACCCATTGGTTTTCATCCATGGCGGGCAAGGGGTTGCTGCCATATTCCAGCACGATCGGAATCGCCCGGCTGTCGGCGGCGCAGCATGACATGAGCAGGCGGTAGAGGCGCTTGCGTGAGCCTTTTGCGTTGCGCGCGCGTTCTTCGATCAGGCGGCCTTCGGTCTCAATTTTCAAACCATCCATCGCCGTCTGCATTTCGCGATCACCGGTGGCGAAGTAGAGTTCCATGAGATTGAACTCGTAAAATCCATCGGCCGTCTTGCGGTGGCCTTTTTCGATTTCCTCTCGCGTGATCGCAGGCATGGCGGCGGAGAGAAATGACGCGCTCATGTTTTGTGGAGCGTCATAGAGTCCTTTGCGTGAGAGCGCGGCGGCGGAATATTCATCTTTGGTCCATGCAATCGACGCAACCAACGGAAGCACCATCAACACGCATGCGAGCAGCGGGTGGATGTCGCTGCTTTCGTGATCGTGGCAATGCGCATCATCGCCGTCGCCGTGATCATGACCACAACCCGTTCGCTGTCCCGCGGTGAGCAAATTGAAAAGCCCAAGCACCGCGAGGCCGAGTCCGCCGACCAATGCGATGAGGCGGAAGTCGGGCGCAAGGTACTTCACGATCCGGCCGCTGGCATGAAAGTACAACAAGGCCACGCCCCATGAGAGGACGGCGAGCGAGCAAAGGATGCGGCACAGTTTGGGATTCATCGGGCCTGGAAAAGCTGGTGTTGCCAAAAGATCGTGATGGCACCAATCGCCACAAAGAGCCCGATCGCGAGAAACACGATGAAGCGCTTGCGCAGGACGGTCTGATAGAGAAACAGCAGTTTCACATCCATCATCGGGCCGAAGGTGAGGAAGGCGAGTTTCGCGCCCCATGAGAATTTGTCCAAGGTCGCGGCGATGAAGGCATCGGAGGTGCTGCAGAGGCTCAGGATGAAGGCGAGTGTCATCAATGCGGCGGGTGCGGCAGTTTCGTTGGCAGCGAGGCCGTCGAGCCAATTTGCACCCGGCGCGATGCCGGTGTTGAAGAGCGCGGTGATGGTCACGCCGATGGCAAAATACACACCGACATCGACGAAGTCCTTCATCGCCGAACGAAAGGCCGCCACCAGGCGATCGCCATCATTTTTCGAAGGCGCGTGATGCGCGTGGTCATGCGAATGCCCGCCACAACAACCGGAATCTTTGGCATTTTTTGCGTCTTTTTCCGCCAGCGAATCGACGAGAGGTTTTTTCAAAACCGCGGAAAGCGGCAAGCGCATGACGATGAGGCCCACCGCCACCGCCACGAGAAATCCGAGCAGCAAACGCGAGCAGGTCATCATCCCCGCACCCTGTCCTTGGAAGGCCTTCCAGGTGCTCAGCGCGGTGATCGGATTCACGATCGGAGCTGCGAGCATGTAAGTGAGCGCGCAGGAAACCGGTAGACCTTTGCTGACCAAGCGCCGGATGACCGGCACCACCGCGCATTCGCAAACCGGGAAGACCGCGCCCAGCAATCCTGCCACCACCACAGCCCATTTGCGGTTGCGCGGCAGAAAGCGATCCATCGTGCCGGGCGGCAGATAGACATCGATAAAGCCACTAATCAGCGTGCCGAGAAGAATGAACGGCGCGCCTTCAAAAAGGATGCTCAGAAACGCGAGTGCAAAGTCCTGCTGGGAATCCGGCGACATCGATGCAAGAGATAGCGGCGGATGAGTAAGAGGCAAGAATCAAGATTCCAGAAGCAAGAGAAGCAGAGATATCGCCTGTTTCATCAAAACGCAGAGCCGCGGAGCGCGCGGAGAAAAACGCTGAGTTTTTCAAGAGGGCGATGATGGATTTGAACACTGTTTAAACTGATGAACTGATTTTTGATGAACAAAGGTCAGGCCTGAAGGCAAGGCTCTCTCTTCAATCAGTCAATCCGTGTCATCACTGGTTCTCTCTGCGAAGCCCTCTTTTCAGGGCTCGGGAATTTCCAGTGCGCGGCAGATTTTTCGAGCAAGAAGATCAGGAATTTCAGCGTGCCGGGGAACGGGTTCACGGCGGCGCTGGCGGGATTCCAGTAAATGGAATGGGAGCCACCCTCGCGCTTGAGTGGGCAGCCGTGAGCTTCGAGATGACGAATGAGCTCCCGGCGCTTCATGCAAGAGCGAGCGGGATCAGTTTCTCACCATTTCCTAAACTCGCCCGTGCATCCTCGCGGCGGTCCTCCAGCAGGAGCAGGATCGACTCGCGTAGCGATGCCAGCGCCTCTTCTTCTGTGAGCCCCTGCCCATTGCCTTCAGGAAACTCCGGCGAAAATGCGATGAACCATTTCCCATCGCGCACGATACGGGCGGTAAAGGTAGCCGCGTTTTTCATAAATGTAATATGCAGCCAATGGGAAATTGTCGCAAGCGCGGAGTTTGTGGTGGGACGAATGCCTTATGAGGATCGTCCAATCCAAATACTTCTCCGCGAAGCCCTCCGCGTTCTTCGCGCCTTCGCGTTTCGATTTGATCACTGAGAATCACAGGGGGCAGCCGCACCCCTCTTAATGACTTGGGGCAACTTTTGGAAAACCACTTCAAAGAGTGGTACACCCGAAGGGACTCGAACCCCTAACCTTCTGATTCGTAGTCAGACGCTCTATCCAATTGAGCTACGGGTGCATGCGCGTTGCGCGGGGCAGGAAATGAGCCCTTTTGGAGCCCTGATGTCAAGGTTTTTGGTAAGCCCCTCGAAAAAAAACGCAGCAGCTTCAGCCGCGGATCAGAAATCCTTCATCGTCGAGATGACACCCGTGCGGAAGCGCGAGGCCATCGGCATCCGCGGCGGGGCCAAGTGCGCGAGGCGCGCCGGATGATGGGATCGAAAATTTCCATCCGGGCAAAAGTTTGCCCCATGAATTTTCGCGACGACCATGTTGTGGGTCGACGCCAATACCCGGTGGCGGATCCGGCATCGACATCGCGACCACCATGCCATTGACCGCAAGACAGGGATAATGCGCGCAGTCATCGCGTTCGATCGACAGGAGTGCTTGCGTGCCGAAGTCATAAAATGCAAATGCCGGCGATGCGGTCGACGCGCTGAGGATTTTTTCGCGCAGAAAATCACTGCCGACCCATGGCATGCCGTTGCTTGGATCGAAGTGATCGCGGATGCAAATTTTTGCGCGAAACGATTTGGCGAAGCCGCGGGTGAGACCCGGGAGTTCATCCACGAGCGGGTCGCCTTGGACCATGTGAAACGGCTGACGGCGTTGCAGGGCATTGATCATGCCGATCTGGTGGCCATTGATCGATGTGCGGCGCTGTGGAAATTTTTGGTGGGAAAAGCGTTGTGCGATCGCATCAGCCGAGGCGGCCATGATGCCATCGCGGACACGGCGTGCATCGACGCCCTTTGCGGCAAGTGTTTCGCCGAATGCGATGCGGATGCCACCGGCGTTGCGACGCGGGATTTTTTTGAAATAGCGATTGCGCTCGTAGGAGAAAATCGAGCCCCATGATCCGTCGCTCCACACCGGAATCAGCGGATGACCAGCCTTGCTGGCGATCAATTCGAAGCCGCGCTGCAATGTGCAAAGCGTCCCAGTGCGGGTGAGCTGACCTTCGGGAAAGAGGCAGACCACTTCGCCTTTTTTCAAGGCCTTGATCACTTCACGGATTGCTTCGAGGGGTTGTTCCCGGCGGATGTTGACCGTGCCAAAAATGCCTGTGAACCAACGGATCACGGGGCTTGCGATGAAGGCCTCGTCCATCACAAAGCGGACCGGGCGCGGGCATGCGGCGGAGAGAAAAAACGCGTCGGCATAGGTCACATGATTTGGCAGCAGCAAGACGCCGCCACTTGCGGGGACGCGTTCTGCATGCACGGCGCGCACGCGATAGACGAAGCGGATGCCAATGAGAAAAACCACGCGGATCGTGCCAACCATCAGCGTGAAGGCCACATGCCGCCACCGGGAGGGTTTCGCGCCAGTCGCTTCGTCTTTCATCCGCATTAGCTTAATGGCTCAAGCGGGACGCGACAAGAGCAGGGATCAGCTAAGCGTGATACCGACCGGGCAGTGGTCGGAGCCATGCACATGCGGCAGGATGTCGGCGCTGGCGACATTGCCGATGAATGGATCGGAGACGCCGAAATAATCGATGCGCCACCCGACATTGCGTTCGCGCGCGCCGGCGCGGTACGACCACCATGAATAGGCTGCGGTTTTTTCCGGGTGATGATGACGGAAAGTATCGCGGAATCCCGCATCGAGCAGCTTGCCGAAGCTTTGGCGTTCCTCATCGGAAAAGCCTGGGCTGCGGCGGTTGTCATTCGGGCGGGCGAGGTCGATTTCATGATGCGCGACATTCAGGTCGCCGCAAAAAATCACCGGCTTGCGGCCCGCCTCGCGCACGAGGTGCTCGCGAAATGCCTCGTCCCAATCGAGGCGATAATCGAGGCGACGGAGTTCATCCTGCGCGTTGGGCGTGTAAACATTCACGAGGATGAAGTCTGCATACTCAAGTGTCAGCACGCGGCCTTCGCGGTCGTGGTGATCAATGCCGAGGCCGATTTTCACATCGAGCGGTTTTTCGCGCGTGAACACCGCGACGCCCGAATAGCCGGGTTTTTCCGCGGAATTCCAAAAATCATGATAACCCGCAAGCTCCAGCGGGAGTTGCACTTGCTCGGGCCGCGCCTTGGTTTCCTGCAGGCAAAGAATGTCGGGTTTTTCCGCCGCGACAAAATCCCCAAAGCCCTTGCCGATCACCGCGCGGATGCCGTTCACATTCCATGACAACAGTCTCATGGCCGAGACGATTCCGAAGATGGCGCGCTTTGACAAGCGGACATTGCCTCACTCGTCGATTGGCGTGATTGCCGATTTTTTGCGCTCCCTCGCTTCGCGGAAAAATCCCTGCAAAAGGTCGAGACACTCGCCACCCATGATGCCAGGCACCACTTCGCAGCGGTGGTTGAGCGGCGGGTTGGAATCCAGCAGATTGATCCAACCGCCTGCCGCGCCAGCCTTCGGATCCGGGCAGCCAAAAACCACACGCTCGGGCCTACAATGGACGATCGCGCCGGCACACATCGGGCATGGCTCTTTGGTCACATAAAGCGCGCACTTTTCCAGCCGCCAATCGCCAAGGCTTTGCTGCGCGGCAGTAAGCGCAAGCATCTCGGCATGGGCAGTGGCGTCCTTGAGCGTCTCGACCTGATTCCATGCACGGGCAATGATGCGCCCCTCGTGGGTGACCACCGCTCCAACGGGCACCTCACCGGCCGCGCGGGCCTTGTGCGCCTCGCGCAGCGCCTGACCCATGAAATAGGCATCGCTGTGGAGATCAATGATCGGTGCTTCGTCAATCATGCGCGGAGACTAGCGCATCTTCGCCCGCAATGCACGCGGATAGCGCCAAAGCACGCTGTCAAAAGCACGCGGGCGGATCGGGTGATTCCCACAATGGTCGAATTTCTCTGATGAGGGAAATTCATGTCACGCGCCGGATCACATCCCCGCCGCGGATCCATCATGAAACACCAAAACAAAAAGCAAGATCGCAAACATTCGCCCTCTTGGATGATTTTTGCCGCCATCCTTGGGCTAACGCTGATGCCGTGCGCGGCGCAGGACGAATCCACGATGCCCGAACGCATGCGGGAGCGCTCGAAGCAAATGCAGGAAAAAATGTCGCAGCATTTTCATCGCGCATGGAGTGGCATGAGGGATGCAATGCCCGGCCGCAAGGGTTCGGCGATGGCCGACGCGTCGATGGATTTGCGTGAGCAAAGCGACAGCTATGTCATGCGACTGCACTTGCCCGAACGCGACATCAATCTCGTCGAGGTCGGCATTGCCGATGGCAGGAACTTGCGTGTGACCGCACCCGCAAGCGGCACGCTGGGCGCCTACGAACAGAACATCACGCTTGAAGAAGTGACACCAGGTGCGAAGCCGGAGGTTGAAAAGCGGCCGAATTCGGGGCTCGTGATCATCCGCATTTCAAAAACTCCATCGGAGAAAAAACCTGCGCCTGAAGCCAACGCCACGCCCGGCAAAGAGCTTCCCGCCGCCACCGATCCGTGGGATGTGAGGATGCTCGAGCACATGAAGCGCATGGGTCGTGATATGGATAACATGATCGATCATACAGGTGCGAAGCATTGGCTCGACCGGTCGTCTTTCAACTCGGCCTACGATTTGCAGGAAGAAGAGGACCGTTATGTCGTGCGTGCATATCTTCCCGAGCGCAGCGCGGAACAGGTCAAGGTGAGTGTGCGCGAGCAGAACTTGATCATCGAAGCGGTTGCGGAAAAAACCAGCGAGATCGAAGCAGGAAAAGATGGCAAAGCCACGATGCGCCACATGAGACAGTATTCCCAGTCGATCGCTTTGCCGGGGCCGGTGGACGGTGATCATATCGAGATCGAACGCAAGGAAGGCCTGCTGCTGATTCGCATTCCGAAAATCAAAGCAAGCGAGTCCGCTTCAGGAAAACCGTCTGGCAAATAAGTTTTTTGCGTGCCATGCGGGCCAATCGATGGTTCGTATCGGCTGCGTGTCGAAAACAAATTTCCATCAACGCATTATCGCCCCCTCGCTGCTTGCCGCGGATTTCTCGCGGATCGGCGAGGAGGTCGCGCGTGCGGCCACGGCGGGCGCCGATTGGTTGCACCTCGATGTGATGGATGGACACTTCGTCGACAACATCTCCTTCGGGCCTGCAGTCGTGCAGGCAGTGAATGAAGCGAATGGAATCTTTCTCGACGCGCACCTGATGATCTCGCGGCCGGATCATTACCTGCAAAGGTTCATCGATGCCGGGTCCGATCTCATCACCGTGCATGTTGAGGCCGATCACGATGTGAGCAAAACTTTGCAGATAATCCGCGAGGCTGGCTTGCAGGCGGGCCTCGCGCTCAATCCCGGGACGCCGATTGAAAGTGCGGTGCCATTTTTCGATCAGATCGATTTGCTGCTTTGCATGACCGTGGTGCCGGGTTTCGGGGGTCAGGCTTTTATGAGCGAGGTGTTGAAAAAAATTTCCGCGGCGGCGGAGCTTCGCGCAGTGGGCAAGCATACATTTCACATCGAGGTCGATGGTGGCATCGATGCGGTCACCGCGGCAGCATGCGCGGCGGCGGGCGCAAATGTGATGGTTGCCGGATCCTCGACCTTCCGCGCGCCCGACATGGCAGCGGCGATTCGCGCGATTCGCGAGGCTTGATGCTGCAGACTTGCCGCAAGTCGTCTGCCGCGCTTCACTGGCGGCATGTCACGCCCCGACGGCCGCCAGCCAGATCAACTTCGTCCGATTTCATTCATTCCAAATGTTGCCCCTCATGCCACCGGCTCGGTGCTGGTTTCGTTTGGAGACACGCGCGTCATTTGCACGGCGACGATTGAAGATGATGTGCCGCGCTGGATGCGCGCGCAAAAAGTCGAAGGAGGATGGCTCACCGCGGAATACTCGATGCTCCCGTACTCAACGCTTGAGCGCAAACCCCGCGATATTTCACGCGGCAAAATCGATGGACGCTCGTCGGAGATCCAACGCCTTATCGGCCGCTCGCTGCGCGCAGTGGTCGACTTGAAAAAGGTCGGCCAGCGGACCATCTGGATCGATTGCGATGTCTTGCAAGCCGATGGTGGCACGCGCACAGCTGCGATCACCGGTGGTTGTGTCGCGATGGCGATCGCGTTCAACAAGCTCATGAATGAGGGCAAGCTCAAGGACTTCCCGATCCGCAAGCTCGTGGCGGCGGTTTCCGCTGGCATTCATGAAGGTGCGCCGGTGCTTGATCTCAACTATGTCGAGGACAAGGGCGCGACGGTCGACTTCAATGTCGTGATGACTGAGACGCTGGAATTCGTCGAGGTCCAAGGCAGCGGCGAAGAGGCGGTTTTTTCCGGCGATCAAATGGGTGCCATGCTCGACCTTTGCCGCAAGGGGGTGAACGAGATCGTTTCTCTACAAAAGGCGGCGATCCTCACGGCTGACAAAGCAGCGCCAGCGGACCTTTCTTCGCTGATGGCGGCGTTCAAGCGCTGAGGGCAGGGACCTTTCTCCGAAAGGTCCGTTCGCCGATGAAATGCCTCTGTAACCGCCCATTTTCCCTCTCGGACGCCTCTCCAAGGCGTCACTGCCGAAGATTGAAAACTTCCTGCAAGGGCTGAAAGGCGAACTCGAGCGCGACGCCAACATCGAGTATGTCGAGCCGGACTTCATCGCTCAGGCATTGGGCACCAGCAATGATCCTTATTTCGTACAGGGTTCGCAGTGGCACCTTTCCAAAATCCAGGCACCAACCGCTTGAGACACCACTACCGGGTCTTCAACTCAACCGGTGGCGGTGATCGACACCGGCGTGCGGGCGTCGCACCCAGATCTCGTTGGTAAGGTGTTGGTCGGTTATGATTTCGTGGCCAATGACAACGACGCCAACGACGAAAATGGCCATGGCACGGCAGTTGCCGGCACGGTTTCCCCAGCATCCAACAATCAGGTGGGTGTCTGTGGTGTAGCTTGGTCCAATCCGATTCTTCCCGTGCGAGTTCTCGATGCGAACGGCTCGGGCAATTATTCCGCAATCGCCAACGGCATCATCTACGCCGCCGATCTTGGGGCGAAAGTGATCAACCTCAGCCTCGGCGGTACATCCTCATCGCGTGCGCTTCAGGATGCGGTCACTTACGCATGGAACAAGCAATGCGTGCTGGTGGCTGCCGCCGGCAATAACGGCAGCAATGTCGCATTCTATCCAGCTGCTTGCACTAATGTCGTTGCTGTCTCCGCGACCAATGCATCTGACACCCGCCCGACCTGGTCGAACTTCGGCAGCTATGTCGATGTCTCAGCTCCCGGGGTCGACATTCTTTCGGTATTTGGCAACGACCAATATGCCGCTTGGAACGGAACCTCCTTTTCCAGCCCAGTGGCATCCGGCGTGGTCGCTCTCATGGCCGCCGCCAATTCGACGCTCACCAATGTGCAGCTGGTGGATTTGTTGATCAAAAATTCGGATGACATCGGCGCTCTTGGCAAAGATGTTTATTACGGCAACGGTCGCGTGAATGCCAATCGCGCGGTGACCGCCGCGAAGAACTTTGTGGCAGCCCCAGTCAAAAAGAGACGCTGATCCAAAGAAGCAACCAGATCACATGAAAAGGCCGGGTTGTTTCCCGGTCTTTTTTTGTGTCATCAAACCCACGTTATCGCGCCATAGTCTTTGTGACCAAATGCGTGTAGCTTTCTTCACGAGGATTTGCTCTGAAAAGATGTCAGCGAGCTGTGAACAAGTGTGGGTCCTTTGCGAAAATCTCCTTTGTTTGTCGCGTCAGATGCAAATGCCGATGTTGCTTTCGATCTGAATTCACATCTTGTTATTCGCGTGGAACGCCAGCTTTGATGCGGGGGAACAGGCCTTTTGCGCACTTGTTCACACCATGAAGAAGATGATCTTATATGGTCAAAAAATAGATTCTTCTAAGAGCAAAAGAATAACCCCATGAGTTTTGAACGCTCATGGGGTTATTTTTGAATCAGAGTTTGTTGGAGTGAATCAGAGCAGCATCATCGCGGGCTGCTCGATGAGCTTCTTCACTTCCGAGAGGAACTGTGCGGCCACTGCACCATCAACCACGCGGTGGTCGGCAGAGAGGCCGAGGTTCATGCGCAGGCCCGGGACGATCTGGCCGTTTTTGACGACTGGCTTTTCGATCGCGGCGCCGACCGAGAGAATCGCGGCTTGGGGTGGATTGACGATCGCGTCGAAGGACTCGATGCCCCAAGCGCCGAGGTTTGAAACGGTGATCGTGCCACCATCGAATTCATCGGGCTTGAGCTTTTTGTCTTTCGCGCGGACGGCGAAGTCTTTGACGGCTTTGGAGATCGCGAGCAGCGATTGGGTTTCGGCTTGTTTGATGACCGGTGTCACGAGGCCTTCCTCGACTGCGATCGCGACCGAGAGACCGATGTGCTTGAACTTCACGATGTGGTCGCCAGCGAATGAGGCATTGATGGCTGGAACGGTCTGAGCGGCATTGATGACGGCCTTGAGAATGAAGTCGTTGACCGAGTATTTGTTGCCGTGGGTTTTCTCGGCTTGTTCGTTGACCTGTTGGCGCAGAGTCATGAGCGGCGTGGCATCCGCTTCGACATGGAGGTAGAAATGTGGGATAGTCACCTTCGATGTGAGCAGGCGCGATGCGATGACTTTGCGCATGGAGCTCAGCTCGATGCGTTCGTCGCCGTCCTTTGCAACCGGAAGAATTGCCTGGGCTGGCGCTGCTGCAGGCTGGCTCGGTGCGGCGGCCTTCGATTTCACTGCAGCAGCAAGGGCGGAGGCAGCAGTAGCATCGGCGGATTTTTTCGGTGATGAGCTAGCGGCTTCGACATCGTTTTTCACGATGCGTCCGGCTGGGCCTGTGCCGCTGATGCCTTGAAGCTCGACGCCTTTCTCGGCGGCGATTTTGCGGGCAAGTGGGGAGGCTTTGACGCGATTGCCATCGTTGGAAACTGGTGCAGCGGGTGCCGCAGCTTTGGCGGTGGCTGGTGCGGTGCTAGGTGCTGAAGCAGGGCTTGAGGTTGCAGGCGCGGCTGAGCTTGGAGCAGCGGCTGAGTCGCCCCCCAGTATCGCGAGAGTTCCGCCAATGACGGCTTTTTCGCCGGCTTTGACGAGGATTTCGGTGATCGTGCCGTCGTCGAAGGCCTCCATTTCCATCGTGGCCTTATCGGTCTCGATTTCGGCAAGTAGATCACCAACTTCGACGCTATCGCCGACCTGCTTGTGCCATTTGATCACGGTGCCTTCGGTCATGGTGTCCGAGAGCTTGGGCATTTCAATATTGATGGCCATGGGGAATAGTTTGGAAGTGGCGGGAAGAATGGGAGAAATGGTTTCGATTTCCAGTCTTTTTACGAGTGGAGCGCATTCATGAAAAAGCGCGGCGTGGAATCAACCAGGCCGCGCTTGCAAATCGTGTTGGGAATCGGTCGCTCAGGGAGCGATTGGCTTCATTGTTGGGATGAGGCCGATGTGTGGGCTTCCGACCGGGCCTTGCGCGCTTGCAAGTTGGCGGGTTGATTCAGAGGTGGTGCCGCAGCAGTCTTTTTTCGGGCAATAGAGACGCACGCAGGATCCGCAGGAAACGCGGGTCTTCTTGGTGACCATTTTGTAGCGTGGGACTTTTTCCTCGATGGTTTGGACTGTGTCGCCCATGCCACTCTTTGAATCGCCGCGGGTGACGACTTGCTTGGTGACGATGTCATAGCCGCAGGCTTTCACCTTGCGGGTTTCGGTGCGGTAGCCTGCAGTTTGGCCGAAGTTGCCAAACATGGAGCAGCACGAGGTGAAACCGAGTGAAATGGCGGCCAGTGACAGGAGCATCAGAAGTTTTTTCATGGGAGGTAAAATGTTGGGGGCGATGATGTTAGAAAAGGCAGCAGCACGAAGTGCATGCAAGGGCAAGTATCGCGGCGGCAAGCGGTAGAAGCAAGCGACGAATCATGGGTGGAATTTAGGGTTCTGAAGATTTTTTGCAATGAGAAAAAGCCTCATGCGGGTGGGCTTGTGGGGCTTATTTGGCAGTCGTCGTAACGCTGCGCAGCCAGTCGGCGAAGCTTTCCTCATCGTGATCACCGGCGGCGAGGGCGAGGTAATTCGGATATTTGATTTCCTCGCCCACGGTAAATTCGACGCTATTCAAGTTGAGAAACAATTCGCATGCGATTGCGGCAGTGCGTTTGTTGCCATCAAAAAACGGATGATTTTTGGTGATGCCGTGGGCATAGGCGGTAGCAAGCGCGCACAGGTCCGGCTCTGGATTTCCGTAATGCCACAATTGTTGCGGACGCGACAAAGCTGAAAGCAAAAGGCCCTCGTCGCGGATGCCTTCAAGCCCGCCGTGTTCGGCAAGTTGCCTTTGATGAAAAAGCCTTACGACTTTTTCTTCGATCCATTCTGGCTCCGTGCTCATTGGGCAAGTTTGCGAAGCATGTTGCGATTATCCTTCATGATGCGCTCCGAAATTTCCAATTGGCGCGCAACTTTCTCCTCGTAAGTGGAGAGCTGCACGCCATCCGGGGTTTCGGTGACGGTGAGGATATCGCCTTTGGAGACGCGGAGGCGCTCGAGGATTTCCTTGGAGAGGATGATGCCTGCGGAATTGCCGATGGTGGTGACTTTGACGGTGGTGATCATGGGTTGATTATAACCCATGTAATAACCAAAGCAAGTCGGCTTTTGGGGGCGTCAAGGCGCCGATTTTCAGCCCATGGCCAGTACCTTTTCCACGATACGGCGTGGATTGGGCAGCTGTTCGTTCTCGATGTGCGGCGAGTAAATCGCCGGAGCGTCGATCGAGCAAACGCGCTGGATCGGGGCGTCGAGGTAATCGAAGGCGTGTTCCTGGATCAGCATGGCGACCATGGCCGAGACGCCGCCGAAGGGTTTTGACTCATCGACGAGCAGAACGCGGTTGGTCTTCATGACCGTCTTGAGAATCGCGTCCTGGTCGAGTGGGCGGATCGAGCGGAGGTCGAGCACTTCGACATTGATGCCGTGCTCGGCCTTGAGGGTTTCGGCAGCGGCGAGCGATTGAATGACCGAGCGGCCGTGGGCGATGATGGAAAGATCGCTGCCTTCGCGTTTGATTTCGGCAACGCCGAGGGGCACGACGAAATCACCATCGGCGGGATCGGGCACTTCGCCGGAGGTGCCGTAGAGCAAGGTGTTTTCCATCACATAGACCGGGTCGTTGTCGCGGATTGCGGCTTTGATGAGGCCCTTGGCATCGGCTGGCGTGGCAGGGGCGCAGACCTTGAGTCCGGGAAACGCGGCGAAGAGTCCTTCGGGAATGTGCGAGTGGGTGGCGCCGACATTGGTGCCGCCGTTCGCCGGGCCGCGCACGACGATCGGGCAGTGGCAGAGCCCGCCTGACATGTAGCGCACGCAGGCGGCGTTGTTGACGAGTTGGTCGAAGGCCACCGAGTGAAAGGACCAGAACATCAGCTCCATCACCGGACGCACGCCAAGCATCGAGGCGCCGATGCCCATGCCTATGAAGCCTGCTTCTGAGATCGGGGTGTCGACCACGCGCTTGTCGCCCCATTTTTGCCAGAGGCCTTCGGTGACCTTGTAGGCGCCGTTGTATTGGGCGACCTCTTCGCCCATCAGGACGACGTTCGGATCGCGGGCGAGCTCCTCGTCGAGGCCTTCGCGGAGGGCTTCACGGTAGGTGATGATGCGGGACATGATGTGCGGAAATGGGTGAAAATGAAAGGTGATGACGGAGGATCAGTCGTTGAAGAAATGGCGGCCTATTTTTGAGGCGGGCGTTTGGTTGTCGCTTTCCCAGTACACATCGGTGCTGATGTCGGCGATGGTTGGTGCTGGTGCCTCGTCGGCAAACTTCACGGCAGCCGCGGCTTCGTCGGCAGCGGCCTTGTTGATCTCTGCGGCTTGATCTTCGGTGATGATGCCTTCGGCGATGAGCTTGCGGCGGAACACTGAGATCGGATCGTGGTGTTGCTTGTAGTTTTCGATCTCCTCGGGTGTGCGGTATTTCTTGTGGTTCGCATCCGCAATACTATGTCCATAGTAGCGATAGGTGCTGATCTCGAGAATGCTCGGCTTGTGTTGCTTGCGGGCGCGCTCCATGGCGATGTGGGTTTTGGCGCGCACTTCGTAGAGGTCGGAGCCGTCGATCACATCCCAATCCATGTCGTAGGCTTCGGCGCGTTGTGCGAGGCAGCCGCGGAAGGCGGAGGAGCGGGCCTGCGAGGTGCCCATCGAGTAACCGTTGTTTTCGATCACATAGACGACTGGGATATCAAACAGCGCGGCGAGGTTGAGCGATTCGTGGAAGGCGCCTTGGTTGACCGCGCCATCGCCGAGGTAGCAGAGGCAGCAGCCTTCGCGGCCGAGGTACTTGAGTCCATAGGCAAGACCAAGCCCGAGCGGGGTCTGACCCGCAACAATGCCGTGGCCGCCCCAGAAATTTTTGTCGGGCGCGAAGAAGTGCATCGAGCCGCCCTTGCCCTTCGAGCAGCCGCTTTGCTTGCCGTACATTTCCGCCATGCACTCGTTCATGCCCATGCCGACCGCCAGCGCGTGACCGTGGTCGCGATAGGCGGTGATGAAATGATCGTCGGAGCCACCGAGTGAAATCGTGCCGACGGCGACCGCTTCTTGGCCGATGTAGAGGTGGAGGAATCCGCCGATTTTGCCGGCTTGGTAATACTTCAACGCCGCTTGCTCGAAGCGCCGGATGCGGATCATTTGGGTGAGCAGGCCGATTTTTTGTTCGGCGCTGAGCGCTTGGTTGATCGGGGAGTTGGCGAAATCGAGCGCGGGGGATGCGGTGGCTGTCATGTTCGTCGTGGGGCGGATCTGGAGGAAATTTTTCAGTGGGACTTCGCAGCCTGTGGGGCGGTGAGCGATGGATAAATGTGCGGGACGCGCAACATGGCGAGGAGGTGGGCTCCGGTAAAGATCAGGTTGGCGACGCCGAGGTTGCGAAGGAAGACCCATGAGGGCATCACATCGCCGGGCGCGCCAGTCCAGAGTGATTGCCAGAGGCCGACAAGCGATTTCGCGTAGCGGGGATCAGCGAGCCAAGCGGCCGAGTTGGTGATCAAATGAAATACAAGCGTCGCTGCGACCGAACCAATCAGCATGCTGGCCCAGCCTTTTTTCGAAAGCCACTTGCCGAGGAAAAATGTCAGGGTCAGCGCAGCGAGGGTGGTGAGGAAAAGCGAGGGTCCGTCCGGATGACCACTGCCGAGCGGAAAGGTCAGGATCCAAATCGCGAGAGGCAACGCAAAGCCACGCCATGCGGGAGCGATCAGCGCGCCGCAGAAGAACAAGGCGGCGAGCGGTTGGAAATTTGGCAGAGCCATCGGGTAGGCGGCACCGATCACGCGAAACGCGATGAGCAGGAGCACGGAGAAGCACAGGGGCAGATGGCGATGCATGGCGCACGGAGGATTGAAGATTTTCGCGCGCGCGGCTAGGCGAAAATTCCTTTTGCGTCAAGGTTTTTTGGATGGTCGCGAATAAGAGTGTTCCATGTGGAACATGGCTTTTTCGTAATCTAGGCAGGGACGCTTTTCCAAAGCGTCCGAGAGGAAGAATCGGCGGCGGCACCGACATAGCATTCGCAGAGCGGACCTTTCGGAGAAAGGTCCCTGCCTAGGGTGAAGTGAGGATCTTTGGCAGGGATGCCTTTCCAAGGCGTCCGAGAGGAAGAATAAGCGTCAGCATCGCCACTACACTCGCATGCGGACCTTTCGGAGAAAGGTCCCGGCCAACAGAAAGGTCCCTGCCTCAGGCTAAAATTCTTTTGGACATGGGCCTGATGCAGTTGGAATTTTTCCAATGGCTCATGACCCCATGCCCATTCGTCAGGCCAGATGGCGGTCGCATTGTCCTCCTATTTGGGTTCCTGATGACGCGACATTTTTCATCACGATCAACTGCAAAAAACGCGGTGAGGCCCCTTTGTCTAATCCGGAGGTGGTGCGCCAATTGTTTGATTCGATGGAATTTTACCACCAAGAAGGCCGTTGGAGGGTGGAGATGGCCCTGGTCATGCCCGACCATTTGCACGCCTTGATCTCGTTTCGGTGGGATCCGGGAAATGGCATGATGAATCTCATCCGGGCTTGGAAACGCCATACGGCCAGGCATTGCGGCATTGCTTGGCAGCGTGATTATTTTGATCATCGAATTCGTAGCGAGGAGGATCATCAATCGACATGGTTTTACATTCGGGAAAATCCAGTAAGGGCGGGTTGGGTTGCAAGTTATGAGGAATGGCCGCATGTCTGGCGGCCAGACCACGGAATGGGTTGGTGATATTCTTTGGCAGGGACGCCTTTCCTAGGCGTCCGTTGAGGAAGATTTGGCACCTGCATCGACATAGCATTTGCAGAGCGGACCTTTCGGAGAAAGGTCCCTGCCTAGGGTGAAGTAAGGCTCTTTGGCAGGGACGCCTTTCCTAGGCGTCCGTTGAGGAAGATTTGGCACCTGCATCGACATAGCATTTGCATGCGGACCTTTCGGAGAAAGGCCCCTGCCTAGGGTGAAGTAAGGCTCTTT
>Ga0208481_1000067_pt1 | contig 30027 bp, 29 predicted proteins | sample LakMenEpi02Jun10_FD_150662 | JGI IMG/M metagenome (GOLD analysis project Ga0208481, IMG submission 150662) | Freshwater microbial communities from Lake Mendota, WI - 02JUN2010 deep hole epilimnion (SPAdes) | ecosystem: Environmental > Aquatic > Freshwater > Lake > Epilimnion/Euphotic zone ... | reverse complement strand
CGACGTGCCGACCCACGCGAAACTCTCGAAGGAGTTGAAGTCGCCCACGATCTTGGGAAGTGCAGTGGCGATGATGGATGTTTCCAAGTTGGCGAGCATGGTTGCGGTTGCCAAAGCGCCCAACACCATGATGAGTCTCGTTTGGGTGAAGCCCGGGACTGAGGATTCTTTCGCCATCAGGTTCACCGTACTCCTATTTGCTTCATACAAATAACTTGGAGGGCATAGTGAAGTCCATGTAACACTTGTGTCATGTCGCCTGCACAGTCTGAAATCATCACAATTTTTCGAAATCGGCTTGCTGAGGGAGCAGAGCGTGACTATTCAGATCTTGCACCGCACATTGCATCATTGGCGAGCAACATGCCCGGGCTAGTTGACTTCAAGACATTCACTGCACCAGATGGCGAGCGCGTCACCATCGTGACGTTCTCAAATCAAGACACACATAATGCATGGCGGGATCATCCTGAGCATGTTGCTGCTCGGGCACGAGGTGTTGAAGAGTTCTACAGCACGTATTCGATTCAAGTAGGTACTGTCACTTACTCACATCACTTCACGAAGGAGACGACATGACTTCGTCAAGTGAATGGTTACGTCCAACGTCAGCAGGAAAACTTCGTTGCTGGTGGCCAGGTGATGATGTTCCGTATCAGGAGTATCACGACACAGAGTGGGGACGTGCAGTCGTTGACGATGAACGCCTCTTCGAGAAGGTTTGTCTTGAAGGTTTTCAATCGGGGTTGAGTTGGCTAACGATTCTTCGCAAGCGCGAGAATTTCCGACAGGCATTTACTGGCTTTGATATTGACATTGTCGCGCGATTTACCGAAAAGGACATCACTCGCTTGATGAATGATGCAGGAATTGTTCGTCATCGCGGAAAGATTGAAGCGACAATCAATAATGCGGCCCGAGCACTAGAACTCATCGAACACACAGGGTCGTTAGCGCAGCACTTCTGGTCGTTTGCTCCTACTGCTCCTTATGGGAGAGATGGAGAAGGACAACACCCCTCTGGACTTTCAACAACCTCACCCTCAGCGATTGCATTATCGAAAGATCTCAAGAAACGCGGTTGGAAGTTTGTTGGCCCTACAACGATGTATTCCTTCATGCAGTCAATGGGAATGATTAATGATCATCTGCAGGAATGTTTTGTGCATGAAGCGTGCGAAAAGGCTCGCGTGACAGCACTGAAGAAACAGAAAATTTAGTCCCGAGGATGAATAAGAATTTCTGCGTTCTGTCGCACTTGCCAATCGCGATCTTCTAAAGCTTTCTGGAGCGCAGCATCGACTTCATCTCCATCGAACGGTGCGAGTGCGAGGACAGCGCGGCGGCGAACAGCAGGCTTGTCTTCACAAGCCTGAAGAATCGCGGGCAACCCTCGTTCATCACCGATCGAACCGAGCGCAGCCGCACATGCCTCACGAACAACAGGTTCCTCGTGTGATGTTGTGCGATCAATCAGATGTTGCAGTTCTTCATCGGTGACTGGGACTCGTTCGCCCAGGCTCCATGCAGCCATCTCGGCTACGAACACATCTGCATCATCAATGAGGCGATGAATTGAGACATCATGAAACGGCGCAGCAAACTCGGCGGCTGTTCGACGAACCTCAGATTCTGAATCAGTCATTGCAGCGCGAAGATGGTCTGATGTCAAAGCATCAAGTCGATGAAGCGAACGAAGAGCGCTAGCTCTCACATCTGAATGAGATGACGCCAAACCGGCTTGCGCTGTAGCAACGTCTCCGTTGAATCCAGATTGGATAACAGCGAATCTCTCGTCAACAGACACTGTTTACGCCTGAAGAAGTCCACCCACCAGCTCGAGAGCAATGGTGAGCATGAAGCCAACGATGCATGCGATGAGTGCTCCGAGGACAAGTGCGCCGGCAGAGAGATTAAAAATTGCCTTGCGACGTTGCTGCTGGTCTGGTTCGCGGTACAACGGAGTCAATTTGTTGTCTACCCGCACAGGAATTGGGCGTCGAGGCGTGGCAGGCTTCATGCGGTCAGTAATCCACAATGCGAGAAGCGCCAATGCCATGACCCACACGGCACGAACGCCGACACCAGAAGTAGAGATCGACAGGAGTGACTGAGAAATGAATGAAGAACTCATGAACGAGGAAAGCGTACCCCTCCCACCACCATCGTTCCCTGCAGATATACGCACTCTTCGGGTTGCTCTGCCGCTCATCACTGTTTCGTGGTTGATTCTTCTCACGGTTGTTGTCATGGCGAGTGTGCGAATCCAGCGCTGGGAAATTGCACCAGGCGAGGCAATGACAGTTTCTTCTCGAATCGGGTTTATGCCAGCGAAAGAAGGCGATGCTGTTCCACAACGGTATGTGGCTGACGATGGCATTCGATTCGTCACTGCGTTTGGTGGACAGTTGTCGATCTTGGATTCCATCCTCGGATGGATTGACCCGTATGTACGAGTCGATACGTACAGAGAACACTTTGGCGAACAGACCCCTACATCGTCACGTCGACTTGGTTTTCAGGCAATGACTGGCGCAAAACAAATCGCTGAATATGTTGCGATGAGCAAGGTAGGTCTTGAAGCAACGTTGAAGGAAGGGCCTATTTTGATTGAGCAATTGATCTGCCAGGGCGCTCCCGCAGAAAACTCTGCATGTGTGAATCTCCAAGTAGGGGAGCAGATCACTCACATCGATGGAGTGGCAACATCAACGTTGTCGCTCCTTGCCGTTGAGATGAAGAATCGCAAAGTCGGGGAGTCGGTTGTTCTCACTGTGTTGCCATATGTCGCTCCTAATGAGGAATCAAAAGGGGAAGCAAAGAAGGTGACGGTCACATTGATGGCTAGTCCTGACGACGAGCGAGCAATCGTCGGGTTTATCCCGGCAGATACGCGCGTGACCTCGTTGCCGTTCGATGTCAACATCAGCACTGCCGACATTGGGGGGCCGTCTGCAGGGTTGGCCTTTACTTTGGCCTTGCTCGATGAACTCACAGACGGCGACCTCATGGGGAAGGGGAAAGTGGCGGCTACGGGAACCATGGATGAGAACCAGAACGTTGGCGCAATTGGGGCTTTGGAGCAAAAGGCTGTCGCGGTAAGGGATGCGGGCGTCACTTTGTTCCTTGTCCCTGCTGGCCAAAGCCCGGATGAGATGAAAGCAGCCCGAGCAGCTGCTGGCTCGGGGGTCCGAATTGTGCAGGTGGCCACCTTGGATGCTGCGCTGAAGGCACTGCGAGACAACGGCGGATCAAGCCTCCCCAAGACCCTGAAAAAGTAGTTCTCCCTTTCAATACAAGGCTTGCCACAGACCTGAGCCTGTGGATAATGCCACAATTGACCCCCTACGGCACCGTACTGTGGAGATGTCATGGCTATTTCCTTCTCCCGTCCCGACCCGTCGTCACCTGCTGCGGTGGGTTCCGCTGCGTTTCCGACCAACCGTCGCGGCTTTGACCAGGGTGAAGTGCGCGATTTCCTTCGCATGGTCGCCGCCGAACTTGCACGCCTTCAGGAGCGCGAACGATTCCTTGAAAATGAACTGCGCACCATGCAGACACGTGGCATGTCGGCACCAGGTCGTCTCGATGAAGAAACGGTGACCACGCTTCTGGGTGAAGAGGCAGCTCGAGTTCTTTCCACTGCGCGTGATGCAAGTACACAGATTCGTGATCGCGCTGAAGAGTCAGCAACTCGTCTTGTAAAAGATGCGGCTGAAGATGCAGCGCGTATTCGTGAATCAGCCATGATCGAAGCAGCGCGCATTAATGAAGACGCTGCTCACGATGCAGAAGCTGAAATCGAGATGGCGAAGCAACAGGGCCGCGACATGGTCAATGAGGCTCGTGCGTATCGTGAAAAAGTTCTCTCTGAATTGTCACGTCGTCGTGATGCAGCACGTGGTCAGATTGAGCAACTGCTTCATGGCCGCGATCGTCTGTTGAATGCTTTCGAACGTGCACGACTTGCGAGCGAAGATGTCATTAACGGTCTGACTGAAGCTCACGATGAGCCTGAATTCATTGTGGATTTGACACCAACAACAGGTCCAATTCCTATTGTTAATCCTGAACATGCATCAGCAAAAGTATTTGATCATGAAACAGCCGATGTCGTTGAGACCGTTGAGGTCACCACAACAACAACGATTATTTTTGATCATGAAACAGCAGAAGTTGTAGAGACAGAGATTGCCGCTGGTGTCATTGTTGAAAGGCCTGCACCGGAAATCTCTGAAGTAGAAATTTCTGAACCAGAAGTTTTTGTTGAAGAAGTAATGGAAGTCGCAGACGTCATTGCGGAAGCGGTTGACGAGATTATTGAGACGGCAGTGATTTCTGCCGAGCACCCAGTGCATGGCATGTCTCGTTTCGAAGAAACCACCGATGAGTTGCCAATTGTTGAAGAAACACCAGCGGACACGAACCAGACGAATGTTGTTTCATTGTTTGGACGTGGTCGTCGCGGAACCGATGTTCCTGAGGTTGTAGAGGTACCTGAGGTCATCGCACCTGTCGAAGTCGTCGAAGAAAAGGCACCAAAAAATACTTCAGGTGTTGACGATATTTTCGCAAAGTTGCGTGCAGGTACAACTGCCGATGTCGCAACAAAAGTGGAAACACCAGAGCCTGTGGTTCGGGTGGAGCCAGTGTTTACAGAGGCCTTCGCAAAAGAGGTCATCGCCAAAGAGGCAGCTCCGAAGAAGAAGTCAAAGCCAAAGCAAGCGATCATTGCTGCAGATCCGACTCGATTTGCTGAACGCGATGAAGCCTTGTCTGGTCTTGTCGTCACCATGGCTCGCAAGCTGAAGCGAGTGTTGGCAGATGAACAGAACAATGTGCTTGAACATCTCCGTGGAAAGCGTTCTTCCCTTGAGATGGATGCAATTTTGGGAACAGTCGACGAGCAAGCAGTTCGCTACGCCGAGTCCATCGCCGAAGACACCATGGCAGCTGCCGGGTCTGGTGCGAAGTCTGTGAAGTCAGCCGGTGGCTCCAGCCGTCGTGTGACTCAGAAGGCAGTTGCTAGCCACGTGAAGGACTCTGTCACGGCTGGGTTGGTTGCGGGATTCCGTGAGGACACTCGTATCGCTATCGGTGAGGCAGAGGGAGATCGTGAAATCCTGGCAAGCCTGATGCGCGATGTCTACCGCAAGTGGAAGACCGATCTCATCGACCAGCACGTTGATGATCTTGCATGCACGTCGTACAGCAAGGGTGGATTCCTGGCTCTTGACCCTCAATCTCGTGTGAGTTGGATGGTCGACCCTGAAGCAGAATGCTGCAGCGAATGCGAGGACAATTCATTAGCTGGTGCAGTCACCAAGGGTGAAGAGTTCCCCACAGGGCACGCAATGCCGCCGGCTCATCCTGGATGCCGATGCCTTGTTTGCCCCGTTCAGGACTAGCGTCCTGATGCGTGCGTAACAGTTCTGATCTTCCCCCCCGTGGCCCGGGAGGGCCAGCCTTTCGAGTTCCTAATTTTGGAAAGCCCTCGCGAGGACGAGTCATCGTCTCGGTTGTCATCGGTGTCGTCTTGCTGCTCGCGTTTTCAGCGCGGAGCCTTTCTTCTTTCTATGTGAATCTTTTGTGGTTCGACAGCGTCGGCCACAGCGAGGTGTACTGGGGAATCCTCACCAGCAAGATTGAACTCGCTGCTCTCTTCGCTGTCGGTGCGTTTGTATTTCTTCTCATCAACTTGATGATTGCTGACAAGGTTGCGCCACTGACCTTGCCGAACACTCCTGAAGATCAAACAGTGATGCGCATTCGTGAAGCGACTGAAAAGAACCGCGGCAAACTGCGTATCGCACTCGCAGCTGTTGTGGGTCTGATGTTGGGCCTTCCTGCATCGACTGAATGGCAGAACTGGTTGATGTTCCGCAACCGTCAGGCATTCTCCATTAGCGATCCACAATTCAAAACAGATGTGGGCTTCTACGTTTTCCGTCTGCCATTCGCACAGTTTGTAGTGGCGTGGACATTTGGCATGTTGGTGCTGGCGATCATCATTGTGACTGCCTTCCATTTCGTGAATGGCAGCATTCGCCCTCAAGACCGCGTGCAACGTGTCTCGCCGCAGGCAAAGGTGCACCTCTCTGTTCTGTTTGCAGGTGCAGCTCTCCTTCGCGCGGTGAACTACTGGTTGTCAAAGTACGACCTCACCGCATCAGAGCGCGGAGTCGTTCGTGGTGCGTTGTACACCGACATCAATGCACAACTTCCTGCACTGAACTTGATGATTCTGGTGTCGCTTGCAGTTGCAGTTCTGTTGTTGTGGAACGTGCGTCAACGCGGTTGGCGTCTCCCCGTCATGGCAGTGGGCTTGTGGGTCGTCGTGGCGCTTGTCGCCGGCACGGTGTACCCAGCAATCGTGCAACGTTTCATTGTTCAGCCCAACGTCAGCACACGTGAGATCCCCTACATCCAGCGCAATATCGAAGCCACAAAAGCAGCAATGGGAATTGACAATGTGGAACGTGTTTCGCAGACATTTGGAGATATCTCGGCTGATGACGTGACGGCAAACGATGCTGCATTGAGAGATGTTCGTCAGTTGGACCCCGTGCAGATGAAAGATCGTTTTGCACTTGATCAAGGTCTTGCTTCCTTCTACGGAGTGACTGACCTCGACGTTGATCGCTATTCAATTGATGGACGAGTGCAGCAAGTTCTTGTGGCAACACGTGAACTAAAGGCGGAGGGCATCCCGAACCGCACATGGGTATCACGACACCTGTTGTACACACACGGCTGTGGAGTGATTGCAGCTCCAGCCAGCATTGCAACAGATGATGGCCGCCCGTCCTATGTTGATTTGAAGGTCACACAGCCGCAGATTTATTTCGGTGATGGCTTGGACGGTTACTCCATTGTCAATACTTCTCAGAAGGAACAAGCGTGCCCTGACACCAAAGTGGGTCCGTATACAGGCGACAACGGCATTCGTTTCAGCGGCCTGATTCGCAAACTCGCACTTGCAATCAACTTTGGTGAGTTCAACTTGTTTGGATCAAGCCTGATTACCAATGATTCGCAGATTCTCTTGCAGCGCGATGTGCGATCACGTGTTGAGAAGATTGCACCGTTCCTTCACTTCGACTCCGATCCATACCCAGTGGTCACTGAGGGCAAAGTGAAATGGGTCATTGATGCATTCACCACGACCAATCGATATCCCTATGCCGAAACGGCTAACAACTCTCAATTGAGTGCGAGCAGCGGTTTGAACCACGCGTTTAACTATGTCCGCAACAGCGTGAAGGCTGTTGTTGATGCATACACAGGTGAAGTCACGTTGTATCTCGTCGATACGAAGGATCCCATCGCTCGTATGTGGAAGGCTGCGTTCCCTAAGCTCTTTACGAGCAAGAACGAAGTGCCCGCAGCACTGTCCGCACACTTCCGTTATCCAGAGGACTTGTTCCGAGTCCAGACCAACCTGTTTGGTCGCTACCAATTTGATGACGCGACTTTGTTCTTCAACAGAGATGCGGCATGGAGCGTTGCACAGGCTCCACCATCAGAACCTGAAGGCAGCACTGCTGGCACATCAACCGCTGGTGCAACAGCGACACCAGGCGTCGGTGCGGTTGATTCGATTAATGCCACCGACTCGACTGGCACCCGATTCAGCCCGTATTACTCAATCTTCCATGCACCGGGTTCAAAAACCGATGTGGGCGAGTTCTCCATGATTCGACCATTTGTTCCCTTCTCGTCTGATGACAGTCGTAAAGAACTGCGTTCGATGATGGTGGTATCGAGCGATCCGAAGACATATGGCAAATTGAAAGTCTTTGATGTGCAGTCACCGCTGCCTCCAGGGCCCGCAACTGTTGCTGCCGAGTTTGAGAGTGAACCTGTTATCTCTCAAACAATTACCCCACTCGACCAACGTGGTTCACGAGTGATGTACGGAGATCTTCAACTAGTTCCTGTTGGTAAGGGACTCATCTACTTGCGACCAATGTTCGTTCTCCCTGATGGCGAAGATGCAAAGCAAATCTTTGTGCGCAAAATGTTGGCTAGCTATAACGGCAAGTCGGTCATTGGCAACAGCCTCACCGATGTCATCGCGCAATTGTTCCCCGGATTCAGCATGAATCTTGGTGACCGTGTGGGTGGCTCGACGGGTGGTCCAACAACGACAACCATTCCTGGTTCACCAACGACAACTGTGCCTGCTGGTTCAGGTTTAACGGCGCGACAGATGTTGCAGCAAGCAGATCGTTTGTTTGCTGAGGCTGATGCTGCATTGGCAAAGAACCCACCAGACTTCGCTATGTATCAAACGAAGACATTGCAGGCACGCGCTTTGGTGCAAAAGGCACTCACGGCCATTAAGTAATTGCTCTTAGCGAGCGCGTTGCAATAACTGATTCGCCAAAGCCGCAAGGTCTTGGCGGAAAGTGATTTGATAACGCGCTTGCTCGGTAGCAAGTCGAGTCTGTGCATTCTTTAATGCTTCGACAACTTCAGCGACGCCTGCTTCTTCAGCGCGCTTACTCAGTTCTTCGATTTCGCTTCCCAGTTCATGCAACTGGCGAGAGAGCTCTGACCCCATTCCGGAGACACGTGCTTCGAGTCCAGCGATACGTTCTGCAATAGTTCGTGCTGCTTCACGCTCCGCAGCAGCCTGTGCGGACTGTTCGGCAACTTGTTCGCGCAACGAAGAGACTTCAGCCTGGAGGGCCTCTACGGCCTGGCGAGTCTTCTTGGCGTTTGCGAACATCGCTACAACAGTACGCCGTGGGCACCCGCCGAGCAGGTTGGAAGCGTGCGATTGCCCTTGTACGGTAAGGGTCTAACTACGACGCGGGGTGGAGCAGCCCGGTAGCTCGTCGGGCTCATAACCCGAAGGTCACAGGTTCAAATCCTGTCCCCGCCACCAGTAGTGGATGTCAGCAATGACATTGCACTTCTACATTTCTAAAACCCTCGGCCTCCACGGGTCGGGGGTTTTGGTTTTCTCGGGCAAAGTTCACATTCGTTGGGTTACTTCAACTGAGCCCATAAATGGCTGTACCTGCTCTAATTGTGAGTCCCCAAATTTTGATCGATTGAGCGCATTATGAGTATTCGAGGCGCGGCCTATATCGCCGGCATTTATGAACACCCAGGACGAGACCTTCCTTTCCTGACCGTGTGGGATATTCACATCGATGTTGCACTTGGTGCACTCGCTGATGCCGGCCTTGGCATGGAAGACGTTGACGCGTTGTTCTGTGATGGCACTGCCGGCTTTGGAGTTCTGACCCTCGCTGATTACTTCAACATCAGCCCCTCTTATGTGGACAGCACAGAGACCGGTGGTTCTTCGTATCTCGCTCATGTTGGTCACGCAGCAGCGGCCATTGCAGCAGGGAAGTGCAGCGTTGCATTGGTGACTCTCGCTGGGAAGCCGAAGAGCGGTTGGCAAGGTCCATCCTTCACCCGAGGACCAGAATCTGCATTTGAGCAGGTGTGGGGAATGATGGGCGCGCCACATTCCTATGCGCTTGCAGCACAGCGTCACATGTATGAATTCGGCACCACGTCTGCACAGCTTGCAGAGATCAAAGTGGCTGCGAGTATTCACGCCCAGTACAACCCCAATGCATTTCTACAAAGGGTGGTTACTGTCGACGAAGTGTTGAATTCACCGATGGTGGCTGACCCATTGCATCGTCTCGATTGTTGCGTTGTCACCGATGGCGGTGGCGCACTCGTGATTGTGTCGCCAGAGATTGCGAAGAAGCTCGGTAAGACCAACGCAAAGATTCTTGGTCACGGTGAAGCAGTAAAACACACCAATAACGGCCGCATTGATCTCACGCATACCGGTGCTGTGTGGTCGGGTCCGAAGGCGTTTGCAGAAGCTGGCGTGACAGTAAAGGACATCAACTACGCATCGATTTACGACAGCTTCACCATCACCGTGTTGCAGACAATTGAGGATCTTGGTTTCTGTGAAAAGGGGAAGGGCGGCGCGTTTGTTGCCGATGGTGGCCTTGTTGCACCGTTTGGGAAGTTGCCGTTCAACACCGATGGTGGGGGATTGTGCAACAACCATCCTTCGAACCGTGGTGGCATTACCAAGGTGATTGAGGCCGTTCGACAGTTGCGCGGCGAAGCACACCCTGCAGTGCAAGTACCGAACCCACAGATAGCTCTCGCACATGGCACTGGCGGAAGTCTTGGTTCTCGTCATGGCTCGGTCACTCTTATTCTCGGACAGGAAGACGCATGAGCACTTTGCCTACCCCCGCCCCAACAGTCACCCAGGGCAATGCTGCTTTCTGGGCAGCGACTGCAGAAGGTCGCTTTCAGTTACAGCGATGCAATGAGTGCGACACGGTGTTGTGGTTCCCACGTCGTCATTGCCCATCGTGTTGGACAGAGAATGTTTCAACGTTTGATGCGAGTGGCAAGGGTGTTGTCTATAGCTTCACCGTCATCCGTAAGGGTGCCATGGCATACAAAGAATCCGGTCCATTTGTCATTGCGTACGTAGAGCTTGCAGAAGGCCCGCGCGTGATGACGAACATCGTTGACTGCGATGTGGAGACCGTGAAGGTAGGCATGCCTGTTGAAGTCGTGTGGCATGACACCGGTCAGGGCAATGCGTTGTATCGCTTTCGCCCCGTAGCGAACTAGTTAGCGACTGGCTTCCAGTTGATACATCGGTAAGCCATCAACGGGTGTCCATAGCCCTGCACCGACTTGGGTGAAATACGGCTGTAATTGCTTTCGATACCACGCCGCACTGCGCTTGTACACCTGTAAATCGGTGCCACGAGAGTCAACGATGTTTTCGTAATCCCACTTTGTCGGAATCTCGAGATACAGCACGCATCGTGTTGCGGAGGCGAGGTTTTCAATTGCTTGGATGAACGAAGTGTTGTCCAAGTACTGCAACACGCTGTGGCAAATCACGAGGTCGTATTTGCCGCGAGGCTTCCACTCTGCGATGTTGCGCAGTTCGTGATTCCAGGTCTCGCATGCATGCTCGCTCACATCAATGGAACGAACTGTGACCGCAGGATGATTCGTGTTGTACCAGTCGCGCCACATGCCCATGCCTGCACCAACATCAAGAACTGTGGCGACATCCACACCCCACCAAGCGCACATGCTGTGAACAGCTGTGGCGAGATGTGCGATGCGTTGCTCGTCATGAGCGCCATCTTTGCCGTAGAACCTTTTGTAATAGGCGCGATCAAAACGAGTCATTGTGTTAACGCTACGACTTAAATCCTGATGCAATCCACACATCAACGCTGACGTGAGTAACAGGTGCTGCATCTGCTGCTGTTTGCCACACAAGCGGAGTCATGGAAAACAAGTCTTGGGCAGATTCTTCTGTGAGATCTAAATCAAATTGCAGGCGTTGGGCATTGGTGGCATGTGCCGGTGGTTCATCGCGACGTCGTTCCCGTTCAAGAATGTTTTCATCGCGCTTTGGACGCATCTGATGCAGGTGATGAGCACCAGGAGTCGCTGTGACCCATTGTCCGCATAGGGCAAGAACTCGTTGAAATTCTTCAAGGGAGTGTGGTGCAAAGATGCTGAACACTGCGTCGCATGATTCATTGAGTACGGGAAGGCGAAACGCAGTCCCGACGACAAACTGCGCATCAGGTAGCAGCTTGCTGGCCATCTGTACGCCTCGCTTGGCGATGTCGAGGCCGTATCGATCTGGGGATCTGATGTGCGACAAGTACGAACCTTCACCGCATCCGATATCGAGAACAGCTCCATCAACATCGCCGATTGTGTTGGCGACTGCTTGTGCGATGGGGTGATATGCACCCGTTGAAAGGAATCGTCGTCGTGCAGCGAGCGAATCCGGTGTGTCGCCTGACACTGTGCCTGCGGAGATTCGTCCAGCGACAAGGAGATTGAGATATCCCTCTCGAGCGCGGTCAAAAGAATGACTATTTGGGCATTGAACACCACTTGTTGTCTCGTGAAAAGACAACCCACAGTGGGGGCATGCAAATACCGAGTGGTATTTCATCGCTTCTGCCATCCCTGCAGTCTCGCATTAGGCTGAAGGAAAAGGAGTTGTCATGGCAAACGCTGTGTTTACGGCAAAAAACACAGCACTCGTGGCATTGGGGTGCGTTGACGCCCCCCTTGAAGTGACCTCTGCTTGGATCGACGAGCAATTGGCTGAAACCTATGCGGCGTGTGGTGTCCGTCCTGGCCTTCTCGAGCATGTCGCGGGCATCAAAAGCCGGCGCTGGTGGCCAGAGGGCACAACCTTTGACCAAGTTGCTGCACAGGCCGGTCGTGAAGCTCTGAAGAACGCCAATGTGCAGGCATCAGACATCGATGTGCTGATCAGCACATCAGTGTGCAAACACCATCTTGAGCCGTCCTTGGCTTCGGCTGTTCATCATCAACTTGGTTTGCCGTCGTCTGCCATGAATTTTGACCTGGCAAACGCATGTCTTGGGTTTATCAATGCCATTTGGATCGCTTCGCAACTCATTGACTCTGGTCAAGTGCGGTACGTGCTCATCGTTGATGGTGAAGGCAGCAGGTATACCCAAGAAGAGACCATCCGTCGTCTTCAGATGCCCGGCACAACTGCTGAAGATATTTTTGCAGAATTCGCTTCATTGACTCTCGGGTCTGGTGCAGTCGCTGCCGTGCTCGGACCAGCAGATCAAGGTGGGCACCGTATCGTGGGTGGAGTATCCCGTGCTGCCACCGAACACCACGACTTATGCATCGGCACTCTTGATCGAATGACGACAGATACTCGAGGATTGCTGGAAAATGGAATTGCACTTGCGAATGATTGTTTTGTTGAGGCAGAGCAGTACGACAAGTGGAAGAACGACATCGACTGGTACATCCTCCATCAAGTCAGCAAAGTCCACACCGATGGGGTGTGTGCGCAATTGGGAATTGATCTTGCGAAGGTTCCTGTGTCTTTCCCTGAGTTGGGCAACGTTGGCCCGGCCGCAATCCCACTAACGATGGCGAACAATCAACATCTGTTTAAAGATGGCGACAACATTTTGTGCATGGGAATCGGTTCGGGTCTCAACGTCAGTTTTGTTGAACTGCAATGGTGAAAAACGTTCGGCAGTTGCCGGGCATCGACCCGACGTGGGTCCGTTCATACACCATTCATCGAGATGGAAACAGTGAAACCATTGCGGTGTTGGAGTCGTCACCAACTGCCGCGATACGCGGAACTGTTGTGTGCGTCCATGGCAATCCCACGTGGTCGTACCTCTGGAGACAGATCGTTCAAGAACTAGGCCAGGACTATCGCGTGATTGCGATTGATCAACTGGGCATGGGTTTTTCGAGTCGCCCGACTGGTGCACGAACATTGGCCCAGCGCATTGACGACCTTGATGCATTGATTGACGCTGCAGATGTTCATGGGCCAGTCACTCTGATTGCTCATGACTGGGGTGGTCCTGTTGCGCTGGGGTGGGCAACGAAGAATAAAGAACGTGTGGAAAAACTTGTGTTGTTCAATACCGGAACACACATTCCAACGACAGGTGTGCCAGGTCTCATCCGAGTATCGAATACGCCATTCTTGCGTAATGCCATTTGTTCTGTGTCAAAGGCGTTCCTTGTCGGAGCAGTTGCGCCCACTGGCGGCATTCCTCGCGACATTCGTTCTGCTTATTACGCGCCATATGCCAGTGCGGCTCGCAGGCGTGCGATTGCTGACTTTGTTGCCGATATTCCTACGACTCCTAGTCATGTCTCCGCCGCAGAACTTCAACGCGTGGCAGAACAAGCGCACGAGATCAAGGTGCCCACATTGTTGATGTGGGGGACACGCGATTTTGTGTTCCACACAGGTGTTCTTGCAGATATGCAAAAGACTTTCCCGCATGCTCACACCATCACACTCGACATTGGGCACCTCTCACCAGAGCATCCAGACGCCGCACGATTGGTGCACGAATGGCTGGACAGTGCAGGTGCTCTTTCCGTTGGCGGCCCAGCGGAAGGCTTTGCAGACCTCAATGCTGCGATGCATCGCCGGGCGTCAACTACGCCGAACAGTGTGGCTGTTTTTGATGCCAAGGAAAAACTCACAACATCGTGGGCCGACTTGTTGGCGATGGTGCAATCAAGCAGAGGGCATCTTCGACGTGCCGGAGTGAAGTCGGGAGATCGAGTTGCGATTCTGACACCATTCTCCGCCCAGACAATTGCCTGCATTTACGCTTGCTGGTCAGAAGGAATTGTGCCTGTTGTTGCAGATCCTGGTTTAGGGATCTCAAATATGCGTCGGGCCTTGCGAGAGAGCCGCCCGCTGTTTGTTCTCACGATGCGTGCAACAAGAATTGCGTCGCGTGTCCTGCATCTTGCTCATCGTGCCCAGCGCCTTGACCTCGAAGCAATGACGTCTATCAGTGGGCAAAGAGTGACTGAATCTCCTGCTGTGGTTGATTCTCAAGAGGCAGCAGTCTTGTACACCTCGGGAGCAACTGGGCCTGCAAAAGGTGTGGTCTACACCCACGGGCAACTACGTGCACTGGCACACGCAATTCAGCAGCAGTTTTCAATCACTGATGACGATGGAATCGCAGCGGCGTACATTCCATTTGCGTTATACGGTCCTGCATGGGGTGTGGCTGTTGCACTTCCGAAAATCAACGTCGTTGCACCGGGCAAGCTGGCCGCCAAAGATCTTCACGACGCACTCAACGGTGTCAACGGAACAATTCTCTTTGCCGCTCCGGCTCCGTTACGCAATGTCATCAAGGATGCAGCAGTTTTCCCCACTGTTCGTTGCATGATGTCTGCTGGTGCTCCAGTGAGTGATGCTCTGTTGCATGACGTTGCACACGCGTTTCCTCATGCTGAACTTTTCAGTCCCTACGGAATGACAGAGATGTTGATTGTGACTGATGGTGTGCGAGCTGAAGCATCACACCATGAAGGAGTATCGGTGGGCCGCCCCTTGCCAGGTGTGAATGTCATGGTCTTGCCATTGGGTTTCACATCCGACGATGTGGTTCATCCCGTTGTTGATGGCGTGACGGGAGAAGTGTTTGTGACAGGCCCGTGGCTTTCGGTGGGTTACGACCAGCACTGGCAACGCAACAGAGATGCCCGCGTGCAGTTCAACTCACGAGAATGGCATCGCACGGGCGATGTAGGCCATGTCAAGAACGGTCTCTTTATTGAGGGCAGAAGTGCTCATGTTCTTCGAATCGGTAACACAGTTTTGACACCAGTTCCGATTGAACAAGCGGTAGAGAATCTCCTTCCCGATGTCACGGTTGCTGCAGTGACTGTGCCCGTCGGTTCGTCTTCTGCGCTGGTCGTTGTGTTGTGTGACGGAGAGACAACAGGAGCAGCTGTGCGTCCGATTGAAATGAAGGTGCGCGAAGTTGCTCCCGATGTAGTTGCGGTGCTGTTTAAGAAGAAACTGCCCGTCGATCGTCGTCACAACTCAAAGATTGATCGCATCGCACTTGGCCAGTGGGCCAATGAACAGTTGACCTGAAGATGAAAGTTCTTGTCACGGGCGCCACCTCAATGATCGGCAGAAAAACTGCTGAAGAGCTGCTTCGTCGTGGGCATGATGTCCAGATTCTTCAGCGTGGATCTTCTGATCTGGAAGTCCCCATTTTTCGTGGGGATATTCGTGATGCAGATGCAGTGCAGAAAGCAGTGAGCGGCTGTGATGTTGTGATTCACGCTGCAGCAAAGGTCGGACTCGTGGGTCGCTTCTCTGAGTTTCGTGACATCAATGTTGTGGGAACACAGCACGTGATGAGTGCTGCTGTTGCTGCCGGTGCTCGGGGCGTTGTGTACGTATCGTCTCCCTCTGTCTCGTACAGCACGACGCCTGTTCTCGGAGCTGTTTCACCACCTGCACGTGATGACGTGTTGGGTTATTACTCTCAGACAAAGTCTGTTGCAGAGCGTGCGGTGTTAGCGGATACGCGCATTGCAGCAGTTGCTCTTCGACCGCATTTGGTATGGGGACCAGGAGATACACAACTCGTAGGCCGAATTGTGGAGCGGGCGAGACAGCGCCGCCTTGCATTAGTTGATAACGGTGAAGCAGTTGTTGATTCGACATACATCGACAACGTTTCTGATGCGTTAGCCGCAGCTGCAGAGCGTGTGGGTGTGCAAGAGAACCTCAGTGGCCGTGCTTTGGTTGTCAGCAATGGTGAGCCTCGCACGGTGGCAAGTTTGGTGCAGTCGATTTGTTCTGCTGCCAATGTTTCCTATGCACCACGAAACATTGGCTTGGGTGCTGCGGTGCGATTAGGAAAGGTGATTGAGGCTGTGTACAAATTGCGGCCGCATGCAGAGCCACCACTCACTGCTTTCACCGCATATCAATTAGGTATCTCACACTGGTTTGATATCTCTGAGACAAAAGAACTGCTGCAGTGGTCTCCACGTATCAGCCTTGATGAAGGCTTCGCTCTTCTTGCACAATCATTTGCATCGCCTCATCAGTAGACGAAACGGGCGCTAGCCAATCTGAAGAAATTCCACCAAGTTGCCATCAGGGTCTTCAACGATTGAAATCGTGACGCCTGCGCGAATACTGGTAGGAGGGACTTGCACTTTGTGTCCCGCGTCTTTGCAGGCTTGCGTGATTTCTTCCAAGTTGCTCACTGAAATGGTGAAGTATCGATAACCGCATGCGGCAGTAATTGGTCCGCCGACGGGGTGTGCGGGTGAAGGATCCGTGCTGACGAGCTTGATGGTGGTGGTCCCGCACAGCAAACGGTGCATGTTGCCACCGCCAGGCATTGGCATCGTGCCCTGTAGTTCGAATCCCAAGAGATCCTTGTAGAACGCCAATGAATTGTCGATGTTGCACACCACGATGCCGAGATCAATGGAGTCTTTGGTTACTTGTGCCTTGGTCATATGGTCACCATAGTTGCCTCACCTCGCCCCGTTTGCCGTCGAAATGGAAGTGACACTTCGGAAGGTACTGCAGAAGGCAAAATAGACGGGATGATGACGACGCGCCGCCTTGTGGCCACTGTGGTGGCGATGACTGTGCTCATTGCGCTGTTGTGTCAGATGGTCATCATGCAGCGCGGCTATGTGCACGAGGTGTATGTGTTGCCTCAATCCGATGGCCGGACATGGTTTGAGTGGTTCGACTGGTATTCCATTCGCCTCGCCCGGCGCCTCGTGGAGGACAAGACATTTTTTGAGATCACCGCTTTGCTCGGACTTCGAGGATTAATCCTGTCAGTGTGCGTGCCCATTCTCGCTCTTGTTGCGTGGCGGCGCAGAACATGGGCACCAATAGTTGGGTTTGTGATTGTTCTACTTTTTGAAACGGGACTTGCTGGTTCCATGAAGGTGGCAATGGGTCGTCAATTCCCGTGGGAGTCATGGCCACGCGTGGGTGCATTGGAGTCCGGGGAGCTCGCATTTCCTTCAGGCCACGCAACGAATGTGGTGGCTCTTCTCGGCTACATGGCCTGGTATTTCACCAAAGCCGGTTCAATCATGCGCAAGGTTGCATGGGGACTTGTTGCCGCAGTGTCGATTTTGGTCAGCGTTTCCTCGTGGTTGATTAGAACGCATTGGCCGACCGACTTGGTTGCAGGTACTGCCTATGGTGTGATCGCATTAGTCACGGTGATTGCGTTGTACAACGCGGCAGGTCTTAATCCTTCGGCCACTGTTCAGCATTCGCCAACAACTCGTCCCTGAATTGCGGATGGCCAATCATCGCTAATGCACGTGAACGTTCACGGATAGAACGTCCCTCAAGCTCGGCAATGCCATATTCAGTGATGATGATGTCAAGCTGATGACGCGGTGTACTCACCACACTGCCTGCGGGAAACTGAGGCAAGATCCGACTTGTGAGAACACCATTCACCATGCTGGTGGAAGGAAGACAAATCAGACTGCGACCAGAAAGATTCAGTCCAGGGCCTGCAACGAAATCTTCGTGACCCCCAACGCCGCTGAACTGTTGTCCGTTGATGGTGTCGGCCATCACTTGTCCGGAGAGATCAACTGCAAGAGCACCGTTGATCGAGATCATGTCTCGATTGGTGGAGATTCGCTCAGGTGAATTCACAACTTTGACTGGCAAGAAACGAACGTCTTCGTTTTCATGAAGCCATTCGTATAGTTCTGGAATACCTGCAGCAAAAGTTGTCGGGGAGAAACCATCAAACTCGTTGCCCTTTTTGTTGGTGACTTTTCCTGCTTGATGGAGTCGCATGAGTCCTGTTGTGAACATCTCAGAGTGCACTCCGAAATCACCGAGGTCACCATTGGCAAGGAATGTTGCGATCTGGTTGGGGATGCCACCGATCCCGGTCTGCAAAGTGCAACCACTGTGAATAAATGACAAAGCAAGTTGGGCAATGGTCAATTCAGCTTCTGTGGGTTCTGTGTCGGCGAGATTCAGCGGCGCACGATCAGTGGTGATCAGTGCATCAATGTTGTCGACGTGAATGCGATGGGGGTGTTGCGGCATGATGCCAAACGTGCGGGGGAACTTTTCACTGACTTCGACGATCAAGAGTCGATCTGGGTCGGCAGCAACACGATTGATTTCGTCGACGCTTGCTCCGGCGTGGACGGACAAACTGACCCACCCGTCAACGGGGGGAGAACCAGCAGTCGCGATGACCCGGGGCTTTAGCCATTCCAGCACGGGCTCAAAGCGGCGAAAGTCTGCTGGCACGTAGTCAATGGAGGCTCCAGTGTCGCGCAGGAAGCGTTCTGCGGGGCCGAAAAAGCCGCTGCGATAGTGGACGCCCTTCTGGGTCAAAACCCCATACAGGTCAGGCATGAGGGCTCCGAAGATCTGGAGGTTCTCGAAGTCTGTCCGTTCGCCAAGGGCGTGCATGAAGCCACCGGGAACACCTGGTCCGAGGGGTACTGCCATGGTGTCGGTTGACCGAATGAGGGCAACAGCATCAGCGAGGTTCATAGAAGCCATGTGACCCATGGTACGCAAGTAGTGGTTCCATGTGTCGTCTGGCAGGCTCTGAGTAATGCAGTCCGACATTCTCATCATTGGCGGTGGTCCAGCTGGTTCAGCCGCTGCCATCACCGCAGCACGTGCCGGCCTGAAAGTCATTCTTTTTGAAAAAGGCGTCCATGGACGCGACAAGGTGTGTGGCGATGGACTCACGCCACGTGCAATCGGTGCGCTTGATGAATTGAGAATTGATTACTCCGTCGCACATCGCATTGATGGCTTGCGAATGATTGCTGGGAAGAAGCAACGCGAACTTTCATGGCCGACAACAGCAAAGTTTCCGAATCATGGTGCTGTCTGGCCGCGTCATCGTTTTGATACTCATCTCATCGACGTTGCTATCGCCAGCGGTGTTGACGTTCGGTTTGGATGCGAAGCACTGCCAGTTCTTGAAGACGGCAAAGTGATTGGTGTGAGTGTGGGGTCGGAGCAATACCGTGCGCCCTTCACGATTCTTGCAGCAGGTGCGCAAGGAATGGCTGCAACAATGCTCGGCGCTGTTCGTGACCCGAATGAAACATTCGGTCTCGCTATTCGTGCGTATGCACCTACTCCGCGTCACGCTGAGCGCCACCTCGAGGCCTGTCTTAGCTTGAGTGATGAACACGGCACTGCAGTACCTGGTTACGGATGGATGTTTCCGGCGGGCGATGGCACTGTCAACATCGGCGTTGGCGCATTAAGCACGATGAAGGGATTCAAGAAATTGAATCTGAATACCTTGCTTGATCAATACGCATCACTTGTTCGCGACTCATGGTCATTGGGTGATTACATCGAAAAGCCTCGTGCATGGCGCTTGCCAATGAGTTGTATCCGCCGACACGGGCCCGGCTGGGTTGCTATCGGTGATGCTGCAGGATTCGTAAACCCCATGAACGGTGAAGGAATTGACTACGGACTGGAATCAGGAATTCTTGCCGCAGAAAAATTCATTGCAGATCCGGTCACTGCGTCAGAGGCATACGATCGCGAAGTTGGAGAACGCTTTGACGCATTCTTACGAACAGGTCGTCGGTTTAGTTTCTTGATTGGTCATCCGTGGTTGTTGAAGCCAGGTTTGCGTATTGCCGTCGGAACCCAAGCAGCAGCAGACATCACGTTGTCGGTCATGGGAAATCTCATTGATTCGAAGACTCCTGGAGCTGCAGGTCGAGTGATGAAGGTTGCCGATACGGCGCTGCGCATTGCCGACCCCGTTCTGCGTCGTACGCGCGCTCGTGCGTAGCTCTGACGGGGAGATAGGTTGAAGCCATGAGTGCAACAAAGCCTGAAGTAACAGTTCCTGCTGGTAATCCACCTGAAGACCTTGTCATCGAAGATGTCATCGTCGGCACCGGAAATGAAGCAAAGGCTGGTGCCAATGTTGAAGTGCACTACGTCGGCGTTGCATGGAGCACTCAACGCGAATTTGACGCATCTTGGAACCGTGGCGACTCATTTGAGTTTCGTTTAGGAGCCGGTCAAGTCATTGCTGGTTGGGACCATGGAGTTGCAGGCATGAAAGTGGGCGGACGTCGAGTGCTCACCATTCCGCCGGCAATGGGGTACGGAGCGCAAGGCGCTGGTGGTGTCATCAAGGGTGGCGAAACTTTGATTTTCGTTGTTGATCTTCTCAACGTGAACTGATTCATTATGTCTGACATCAATTTCTTCACCGCCAATGCATCTCTTGCTGATGTTCCAAAGTTGGAAGTTCCTGAACTGACGTTGATGTACCGCATTGAGATGGCAGGCGAGTTGTTCTACAACTTGTTGGCTGACCGTGTGAAGAACGAAGAGGCTGCATCCCTGTTGCGCAAGAACGCTGTTGAAGAACGTGGACATGCTCGTCGGTTGGCAAGAATGATCAGCATTAAAAATGGCACTGAATGGGAGCCAACTGCAGAGGAAGCCGAGCTTCTTGATGTCCCGCTTCCTGACACCATTGATGCGCGAATGTTCGCTGGCATCGTAAAGGGTGAGCTGAATGGCGACATTGGTTACCAGAAATGGGCTGATGCTGAAGACAATGAAGAAGTGGAACGACTTCTTCGTCTGAATGGTCGCGAAGAAACTATCCACGCAGGTCGTGCACAGCAGGTGTTTGACCTGTTGAGCGCGTAGATCATGGCTGCCGGTGTCGTTGTCTATGACGGCGACTGCGGTATCTGCGAAGCAGCTTCTCGCTTCATCCGTCGACATATTTCTCAAGTCGATGTGATGTCACATCGTGAATACGGTGTCTCATCTCTGGCATCTGTATGGTTCGTGACATTCAATGGTCGGTACGAAGGAGCAGATGCCGTTTCGCGCATTCTTCGGCTCTCTGAGAAGCGAGTTCTCCGTATGAGTGGGATTGTGATTGCTCTGCCGGTGATTCGCATTGTTGCACGAATTGTGTACTTCATCATCGCGAAGAATCGACGAAGAATTTCTCGACTGTTTGGCTTGAAAGCTTGCTCAGTCCCTCAAGCAAGATAACTAGCGCACCTCTGAGTTTTGCGGCAACATGCGTCGGCGGCGCCACCATTTTCGTACGGGGCCCGTTGCGTACTTACTCGTTGCACCAATGAGTGCCGTTGAGATAAGTACACGGGGAAGAATCGCCATCTTGGCAAGATGCGGTGCGAGTGCCACCGATGACACCAATGCAACTGGATAGATCCACGCGATGTCTGCAACAAATCTCCCTGTCTTGGTGCGGTGGCGATCAACTTCGCCTAATGCATTGAAAAACTCTTCAGTACCGGCGGTTGCAGTGACCCTCTCTGAGTCAATGAGCGAGTCACCCTTATCGCGAAGATCTTGGCGAATCTCCGAGCGCTCCCACTGGCGTAGTGACAGGACATCGGCGAATCGAAACACCATTTGGTAAGTGTTATTGCTGCGGTCGGGATGCAAAGTAGTCGCCCCCAAGCAGCCAGGAGCTTCTTGAACCGCTTGTTGCATCTCAGTGCACCATTGCTCAAATTCAGCGCGATATCCCTTCTTGGGGATTCGAGCAATGGTGATCGTCACTGTCCCAGGAGCAATCTTGGGAAGGCGCCCTGTCTCGAAGTTTCCTGTTAAGTCGGGCATGGGCGTTACGGTAGTGGGCATCCCGACTATCGGGGGTTCATTTCATGCGTGCTCTCGTTGTCTACTGCCATCCTGTTGAGGGAAGCCTCTGTTCCGCAATACGCGACGCTGCAGTAAAAGGCCTTTCTGCAGCCGGACATGACGTCAGCGTGATTGACCTCGCTGCTGATGATTTTGATCCTGTTATGCCTGTCGAAGAGTGGCGAACATATATGGACCGCGAGACAGTGACTACACCCGAGATTGTTCGCTACATCGAAAAGGTGCAGGAGAGCGAGATTCTCGTATTTGTATACCCAACGTGGTGGTCGGGCTTGCCCGCACAACTGAAGGGCTGGTTGGAAAGAGTTCTTGTCGCCGGAGTGGCGTTTCGTTTCACGAAGAAGGACCGTGTTCGCCCGGGTCTGACACAGATGCGACGCATTCATGTGATTTCCACGTATGGCTCTCCGAAGTTGTATGTCCGGCTTGTGAATGACAATGGTCGTCGCATTCTGACAAGAGCTCTTCGTTTATGCGGAATACGACGGACAAAAACTTCGCATCAAGGTTTGTATGCGCTTGATACATCGACGACAGAGAGTCGTCAGCAGTTTTTGCGTGATGTTGAGAAAAAGATGAAGACGTTATGAATGTTCTCGTTATTTCCGCTCATCCATCGCCGGACTCGTTTGTTGGAACGTTGCGTGAAGAAGTTTTGGCTGAGATCTCTCAGCTTGGTCATGATGTTCGCCATCATGATTTGTATGCCGAGGAATTCAACCCCGTCTTCAGCTCTTATGAACGACTGAATCATGTGGGGGATATCCATGAGAAGCTACGACAGTTGCCCGACCTGAAACCCCACGTTGAAGACATTCAGTGGGCACAGGCTCTCGTTCTTGTGTACCCAACGTGGTGGTCGGCGCAGCCAGCGATACTTAAAGGGTGGATTGATCGAGTGTTCATGAATGAGGTTGCATGGATTCTTCCTGAGGGTGCCGCACGACTTCGTCCACTGCTGACCAACATCAAAAAGGTTGTTGTCGTCACCACACATGGATCAACAAAATTTGTGAATGCACTTGAGGGTGAAGCGGGTAAGAGAACTGCTTTTCGTTCAATCCGTTTGATGTTTCACAAGAGAACCCGATGTCATTGGGTTGCTTTGTATGCACTTGACCATGCTTCTGCAAGGAAGCGCGGCCAGTTGATTATCCGCGTTCGTCGGCGTGTTCGTCGAGCTCTCGGTTCTGTGTAGCTCTCGGTAGCGCATAGACAAGTGCCACGATGGCAATCAGTCGTACAGCAACTGCAGATGTCACCGAATGTCGGGGGTGTTCAATACCTGACGTCAGCAGTGTTGTGGCATACATAGCGACAAGTGTGAGGCACATGGAAGCAAGGAAGAGGAAATCCTTTCGGCTCTTGAGAAATACAAGAAGAAGTGCTCCGATGGTGATGATGCTCCATAGTTCCCATGATCCGAAAAGCACTCGAGGAATCATGGGGCCATTCTCAAGTGGAAGAAAGTCATCATTTGGCGGTGAGAGTGTTGCGTTTGTGAGTGATGTCAATCGAGAGAATGTGTCTGTGGGGTGTGTAAGGACGTAGCGAACGTATGTCCTCCAGCCGTTGTCATGAACCCATTGTGCAAGTGGGGCTCCTCCGACACGCATGAGTGTTGGTGGCACTTGGCCATCGGGGAGAGGGATGACTGCTGAGACTTCGGATGGCAGTTGATCGATGTAGTCGTAGCCAGTGGCATCTCGCATTCCTTCTGAAAGAGGCATGCCTTGTTGAGCGAACCATGCAAAACGAGTGTCATTAGTAATCACTCGTTCCTGGAGAACTGTGTAGAAATTCAGCGCTGATGTGGAACTGTTCCCTTGAAGTTGCAAAACACCGCCGACCAACACGACAAGCAGAATCAGTGTTGTGAGCGAGACCTTGCGCCCACGACTAGCTATGAAAGCGATGAAGGGCGAGGCGAGAACGATGAGAAGCACCCAGAGATGAACTGGTCGCGTGTAGGCACACAGAGTCACACTGGCAAGCCAAACGCTGATGGATATGGGGTTGGTGTTCTTGCGCATGTTCAGTGAAGCTGCAATTGTCAAAACAAAAAATGAAATTCCGAGAGATTCGGACAGAAGCGCCAGGTCGTATCGAACAACTTGAGGCGATACCCCCAAGAGCAGAACTGTAGAGAGCACTGCACGGGGGTAGCGAGACATTCTGGAGAGGATGAGCGCACACCATGACCATGCGGTTGCTGCGATGACGGTCTGAAGAGTGATTCGTCCGACGTCGGTATCGACCAGTGCATAGAGAAATGGCACGGCCCAGAAGCGATCGATGTCGCCCAGAAATTGAAATGTCTCGTAGCCAGTTGTGTCGGGGAATCGGGCTATCGGCCGATCAAGTGAAGCCACTGCACGAAGAGCGAGGGAAAGAAAGATAGCCAGTGGGGTGAACGTCGATGTGCGCATCAACTGGCGGAGACGATGCATATACGTACGGTAGTCGGGTCGTCATAGTTGATGTGAGGTCTAGTACCGTCAACAAGATGAAGACAATGTTGGTTGAGGCCCTTGGTTCAGTTGAAGATCTCACACTCGTGGAGATGGAGAGCCCGGCGCTCATTGATGGTCACATTCGTATTGAGATCCTTGCTTGTGGGTTGAACTATGTCGATGCCTTAATGATTGAAGGCAAGTATCAGATCAAGCCGCCAGTGCCATATCGACCAGGTTCCGAAGTGGTGGGTCGCGTCACAGAGGTTGCATCTGATGTCACTCGTGTCAAAGTCGGCGATCGAGTGTTTGCGCCTGTGGGTACCGGAGGTTTCTCTAACGAAGCAGTGGTGGCGGAGAGCCGCGTTCTCGCACTTCCCGACAACATCACAGATGGTCAAGGTGCAACGTTTATGCAGAGCTACCTCACTGCGTGGTTTGCATTTAACTACCGTGCGTCCATTGTTGAAGGCGACACCATGTTGGTCTTAGGTGCTGGCGGTGGTGTTGGTCTCGCTGGCGTGGACTTAGCTGTATCGATGGGAGTGAAAGTCATCGCAGCTGCTTCAACTGAGGAGAAGCGTCAACTTGCGTTGTCGAGAGGAGCCTTCGCTGCTATCGATGTTTCAACCGAAGATGTAAAAGCTCGCGCACGAGAACTCGCTGACGGTCGTCTCGACTTGGTGTATGACCCCGTGGGCGGAGATCTTGCTGCTCAGTGTCTTCGCGCATTGGCACCTGGCGGTCAGTACATGGTTGTCGGTTTCGTTGCAGGTATCCCGCAGTTGCCCGCGAATCATGTCTTGCTAACGAACCGCACAGTTGTTGGAGTTGACTGGGGTGCTTGGATGTTGCGTAATCAAGCTGACAACGCAAAGATGCTGGTCGAAGTAATGGGTGAGATGGCTAAAGGAAAGTTGCATCCAGTTGAGCCAGTGACGTATCCAATGTCGCAAGCCGCTCGAGCGTTGAAAGATATGCAGAATCGCAAGATTGCCGGCAAAGTTGCCCTGGTGCCCGATTTCGATGGTTCCTGATTGTGACGTTGTCTGATCTCGACGTTGCCTGAGTTCAACGAGAGATCAGGGAGTGCAGATCGCGCTTCCCTGGTCGTAGGCAAGATTGTTGACGGCACTCACAAATGACCATGAGAATGCTGTGGGAGTGAATGTCACGTTCATCACACCATGTTCAGCATTGGTCCGAAATTGGCTGCCAGGTACAGGTGTGTCAAGTGGGTACGCAGGTGCACCACCAAGGCCAGTGATGAAGAGGGGCACTCCTCCTGCTGCTGGAGCACCTGAAGCGCCGAGTGGTTCGAATCGTTCGTAGTGATGATCATGGGCGGTGAAGACAACATCGGCTCCGCCAGCAACAGAGGCCTCCCACAATGGTTTGACTGTTGCAGTAGCAAATCGTCCACTGGAAACAAGTGGGTGATGCATCATGACCGCTGCACAACGCCCTTCAGTTTTTGCGCGTAGAAGTTCGGCCTGTAGCCATTGAGTCTGTGGTGAAGTGGCTGAACAACCTGCAAAGAGAAGTCCTTGGCACCAGGAATCAACTGCGATGATTCGCCAACCACCTGCATCAGTTGTCCAATACGAGGGTGACATCTCTGAGAAATAGTCGACGTAACCAGCAGCACCACCAGTGATGTACTCGTGATTCCCCCGCACTGGGTACGTGATGTTTTTAAATCGACCCCAAGTCGGTTCATAGAAAGCAGCGATCTCTGCGGTGCTGGCACTTTCGTATTGGAGGTCACCAAGAGCGATGACTCCCTCAGGGGCAAGTGATGTTGTGAGCAGGGCGGTTGCAACTTCGCCGCATTGAGTTCCGATTGGTCCGACACCAAACCGGTCTCGTCGAGGTGTGTCGCACGAGATGTCGCCTGCGATGACGACTCGTGCTGAAAGGTCTGTGCCTATGGGCTTCATGCGCACCCCGTTTTGCCACACCGCAGTCCCACGCATGCGATTTCCGCCGCCGCTATCACCTAGTTGTCCATTAATGCCAAGGCCCCAGCACCACAGGCCACTTGTTGATGCAGCAATGCCACATGCATGCGAAGCGCCAGTGGTGAGGGAGGTGAGTGTGCCAACAGCTGATGAAGCAATGACTTTCTGGGGGGCTGCTTTGCGGATGCTGCTTCCGTTTGCTAACTGTCCAAATCGGTTTCTTCCCCAACACCAGGTGGTACCTGCCTCAGTCAGGGCGCAAGCGAACTCGCTACCAGCAGAGATGGCAGTGGGGCTCTTCACTCTGATGGTGACTGGTGTGTAACGAGACGGGCCTGATGTAAGTCCCAGTTGTGCGTAGTTGTTACGTCCCCAGCATTGAACTCGTTTGATGACGGAGGCAATACATGTGAATGAATCACCGGTCGTGACAAGTGTGGCTCGCACTGTCGGAACATATGCGGGAACAGACTGGCTTGCCGAGGAGCGAAGACCAAGGCGTCGATACTGATTGGAACCCCAACACCACACCGAACCAGTGGAACGCACTGCGCAACTATGGGCAAGGCCCACATCGGCAGAGATGACTGAATCAATGCGTACACGAACTGGCACCACTGTGTTTGTCTTTGTTCCATCACCAAGTTGTCCGCTGGTTCCAAGACCCCAGCACCACAATGTTCGATCTTGCAAAATTGCGCACGAGTGATTGGCGCCGACGGAGACACTGGTGACACCGACGAGTGGAATCTGCACTGGAATAGGTGAGTCAACGCGGACAATTGCAGGAGGAATTGTTAGTGCGTCAAGGGAGGAGATGATTTGACCCCAGCACCACAAAGTTGCATCGATTCGCACTGCACAGGTGGAATGAGTGTTGGCAGAAAGTTGAACGGCATTTGTCATCAAAGATGGTGTAAAGGCAATCGATCTCGTCGTCGTGCCATTGCCGAGTTGGCCTCGTGAATTAGATCCGGTGCACCAGACATTCCCGTCTCGGATGATGCAGGTGTGTTCATTGCCTGCTGCCGCAGCAGACAGTGCTGGTGTCGCAGCAAGACCTGGAACGTTGGGGGTCGCAGATTGTGCAGTGGGGGCGGCAATTGAAAGTACTGACGTAAACAGAACAGCCGAGAGAACAGAGACGAACTTCATGAGAAGCCTTCACGCTAGTGAGAAACCCACTGCTAGGGACATCGGTCTCTGTTTACAGAGAGAATGGCGTGTATCCCGGCGCAGTGAGAGACCACGGCTGAATTTTTTCAAGGTGAGCAGCGAGTCCGAGAGCCAGACCATCGTGAAAACGCGGTGCAATTACTTGCATTCCGCAAGGCACGCCATGGTTGTCAAGACCCATCGGAACAGAGACAGCAGGGTGTCCTGTGTAGTTGTTGTCGGGGGTATTGAGAGTGATCATTGGATCATCAGTTGTGCCAGCACGCGTTGGCAGTGGGCCTTCTGCAGGCCATGAGCGAGCATTTGCTGTTGGTGTCACGATGACGGTTCCCGCAGTGAGGAGGTCGTCAAAGCGTGCAGAGGCGTCATGTCGTTTCCGCTGTGCTGTGATGTACTGATCAATGGTGACAGTGGAGCCGAACTTCAGTTGTGCCTGAACATAATCAGTGAGTTGATCCCATCGATGCTCTTCGTGACGAAGACTTTGAGTGAGCTCTGCAGTGGAGATCACATACCAATTCCATATCGTCTCGTTGTTGCTCGGTGAATCGATGCGCTCAACCTGAACACCACTTCGCTCAAGTGCCATCAGGGTGTTCTCAAAGTTCTCTTCAATCTCAGGATCAACATCTGATCGAAAGGTGCGACATGCCAACACTCGTGTCGGCATGACAGGAGCAAAGTGCACTCCGTCGCGAGGGACTGCAAGAAAATCACCACGGGCCTCACCGATAGTGACTGACGCTTCAGTGAGAACATCTGCAACGGTTGCTGATGTCGTGCCTTGCGTTGAGAATTCAATCCAACGCGGCAATATGTTTCGACCAATTGCACCCATGGTTGGTTTGTATCCAACAAGACCTACTGCAGCAGCTGGACCACGAACGCTTCCTCCACCATCTGATGTTGTGGCAAGAGGTGTCAGCCCAGCTGCAAGGGCGGCTGCAGAACCTCCGCTGGAGCCACCGGGAGATTGCGCAGTGTTCCACGGATTCCGTGTGGCGCCATAGACGGCATTCGAGGTGTAGGCCGTGGCACCAAACTCGGGGCTGTTTGTGCGGCCGATGACAATGGCGCCAGCGGCACGTAGTCGTTGCACCACCGTGTCGTCAGTTTCGTCGGGGGCAGCATCAACGTACAGACGAGATCCCGAGGTCGTGACGTGTCCCTTCACCCGAGCCATGTCTTTCACCAGAAGTGGTAATCCTGCGAGTGCACCTTCTCGAGAATGATTTCGTGCAGTCTCTAGTGCCTCTTCGGCGTAGAGAGCCACGACGGCATTTAATTCCTTTGCGGACTCGATTCGACGAAGACTCTCGTTGACAAGATCAACAGGGTCGATGGCGCCAGAGCGGACACGTGCAGCAAGTTCAGCGAGCATGTAGTGACACTAGTGATGTCACATCGTTGTTCATTAACGGACGGGAACCCAGCGCCAATCAAGGGAAGTAATTGTTGGATCAACGATCTCAAAGATGGACAATCCGATGACAGTCGCACGCGAGGACATTCCTGTGTCGGGGCGGATGTCGGCGTGAGCAGGGGCATTTTCTGCTGCTTGAAGAATTGTGCGGCGCGCAATAGCTGCGTATCCGGCAATCTGCTCGGACACTGCATCTGAGTGTCGTGCTGCAATGAATGCTTCAAGTCGGAATCGACGCCACTGCACATACGACGGTGACATGTAGTTAGTCAGAATTTGAGTGACCATTGCTCGTTGATCGGGTGCAGTGAAAACACCTGCCCAAGAGCGGGCATCGTGTGCCGTTTGTGGTGGGAAAAGCACCTCGAGACAATCCGAAACCAAAGAGTCTTTGTTTTCATACAGACCATAAATGGCGCCAACACTCACACCTGCGCGGCGCGCGATACGAGAGACAGTGGCGCGATGTACTCCAGAACGGGCAATGACATATTCACTTGCTGAAATGAGCGCATCACGAACATCGTCGTACGTTGTGGGGAACGCATACGGCGCAACTTCCCGAACTGGACCAGCGGGTTTCGATGGCTTCGTTCCTCGTTGTAATGCGACCATGAAAGATTCCAGAAATGGAAATGGATCAATGTCTTGAATTGACTCGTTGCTGTATGAAGAGTTCAGGAGAGCTGCGCCAAACACTGTGCAGATTGCACCGACGACAGCTTGTCGATCTGCTCCATCGGTAGAGGGACCCACGCCGTGGTCTTCCATCAATCCGTTGATATCGCGTTGTACAACTTCGGCGATGACTTCATCACGACGAGAGGCCACAATAACTTCCATCGCACTTCCCAGATCGGGAATTGCATCTTCATGACTTGCACGCTCGAACAATTCTCTGATCTGTTCTGAATTCGCAGTGGATCGTGAGAGAACAGACTCGAT
>Ga0208481_1000065_pt1 | contig 30802 bp, 26 predicted proteins | sample LakMenEpi02Jun10_FD_150662 | JGI IMG/M metagenome (GOLD analysis project Ga0208481, IMG submission 150662) | Freshwater microbial communities from Lake Mendota, WI - 02JUN2010 deep hole epilimnion (SPAdes) | ecosystem: Environmental > Aquatic > Freshwater > Lake > Epilimnion/Euphotic zone ... | reverse complement strand
TGGATGCGATCGCTGCCCAACGTCAAGAAGATGATAGTCTAGAACATGAAACACCATTACAAGAATTGTTTGAAGATCAACTTGCTTGTGCTGATTTAGTAATTTTGAATAAAACTGATTTAGTTGATAGTGAAACTCAAGCACGAGTCCTAGAATTAGTTAAGAATGAATTACCGAGAGTTGTGAAAATCGTCTCTAGTGATTATGGTAAATTAGACCCATCTATATTATTAGGATTTGCAGCCGCAGTTGAAGATAATTTAGATTCACGTCCTAGTCATCATGACACGGAAGAAGACCATGATCATGATGATGAAATTAACTCAACTCATGTCATTTTAGACCGGACATTTGACCCCGAAAAGCTACAAGCAACATTGGAAAAACTGGCACAAGAACAAGAAATTTACCGTATTAAAGGGTTTGTGGCTGTTACGAATAAACCCATGAGGTTAGTTATGCAAGGTGTAGGAAATAGATTTGATAAATTTTATGATCGTCCTTGGAAACCAGAAGAAACAAAACAAACCAGTTTAGTTTTTATCGGTCGTGATTTACAAGCTTCAGAAATAAAATCTCAATTAGTAGCTTTGTAATATAGCAATTTAGTTTTAGGGAATAGGTAACAAATTGGTGTGTACTTTATTAGAGTGGGAAACGATATATATAGCATTCCTATTTGATTTTTGAATATGCTAGATCCAGGTTTCCGACTTCCCTAAAAAGTTGGAAATCTTGTTTTAAATTCTATAGAGTTAAGACCTGTTCTAATTGTAGAATGAACTAAATCATCCTACAATTATAGTATTAAGCTGCTAGAGATACTCTTTCTCTATAATGGGCATCTAACCAACAGCGTGGTAATTTTTCCCCAGAGGGAAATACTAATTCTACTTTTTGATAAATGTCCGTTTCCTGTTCTTCTTGTCCTTCTTGTTCTTGGGCATGAACAGTTTTAATGGTGGGGTCTAATAGTTCTTGAATATCAACTATTTTCACCAAATCACGACTGTCTTTAATTTGTAAAAACATCTTGATTAACCTTCATAATTTAAATGTGTAAACTTGCCAATGGAAAGAAAATGAGATTAAATTTCCCGTTGATATTTTTCGACAATATCTACCAAGGTAACTTGGCATTGCAGCGGTAATAAATTAATTAAAGATAATTCCTTTCTGCCACCACCGACTTTAACGGTGATAGATTCTAAAGCAGCAATTACCTTGTCTTCATTAACGCTTTTAGAAGTAATTAAAGGATATAATTTTTCGGCAACAACATTATGCAGTTTGGCATCAGATAGATAAAGATGCCATTTTGCAATATCTATATAAACACTTTCACCAATTTCTGCAGCTAGGGTTTCCAGTAATTCCGTAGTGTTAGTTTTAGCCATCAATATAGCCTCACGTAAAAAGTAATAATTTCGATTCCCTATTCCCCTACATTATTACTCAACTAGCCAGGTTTAATCTACCACCACAGGTGAGAATGCCCTAGCTTGATTTTCTTTCTTTAGGTAGATTTCGGTGGGGTTTGGTCGTAATTAGCGATCGCACCAATGTAAATTAGATGCAGCAGTAATACTCCTACCCAACCAATTGTTACCCCAGGAAGCCATTCCCAGGGAGTATTTTTCAAAATGTGGAAAAACCACAACCCCGAATTGACAGTTGCACAAATACCGACATGAACAGCGAAATTCATGCGGTCATCTAATTTACGAAAATCTGGATCTTGACGATCTGGTTTGCGAGGCCAACGAGGAGGCATAAAAATAAATGTTTGTAACAGCAGTTAACGCACCTTAACTATTCTAGAGTGTTTGGGGTGGACTTTGATAACCTCTATTACCAATCTGGGGATTAAAAATCTTAATAGTGTTTCCCAGATGGTAATATAGGCTATGAACTATGCACAGTTGACTTAACATAGCTACTAGTACCAAACTCACTGCCTCTGGCACTAGGTACTAAAGTCCAGCCAGCTTTCAAGAGTTTTTGATAAGTCGCCCAACCCTTAGAACCACGAGGAACACGATAATCTGGAACTGAAAATTGCGGAAAAGCTGTGTAAGGTCGCCAAGGTTGTCCCGGTGTAGTTTGCAAGTACAAGATCTTTTCATCATCGCCACTAGACTTAGATAACCAGCACATTTGTCGAAGCATGGTAAACTCCTTAATTTCTTAGCTGAAATATCGCAATGAGGCTAACTGCGGATATTTAGTATTATGGAAAAGGGCTGTAAAAGTATTTTTTGGTCCCAATCTAAAATCCCAAATTGGTATAACAGGTTTGTGTTATGTCATACTGAATTGTGATCAGGTTGTTCTGTCCTTATATTGAGGTCGTAAAAATTATTTTGCCAGGTAAACTCCTGTAGGCTGCTGTTTATGAAGATGCAGAAATGAACAAAAACAATGGTATTTTGAGTTCTTGGTTTTTTCTGCTAGGTGAATATCTTGATCATGATATCCACAGTTGCCAGAATTGTATGTATCCATAGTTACGATTTTCTAAAAATTCTCAAAAATTTATTGATCATGAATGTTTGCTAAAATTACCTATAGAAATTCGGCGGGGGAATATCGCAGAACAAGTTTTAGCCTTTACTCAAAACCATAATAGCGATTTGGAAAATGATAACTAAACTTACTGATGTTCAAAATCTCCTCTCAGATCTAATTTCCCGCCATTCCTCTCGTGTGGATTATTTGATGATTCGCTTAGAAGAAGCCGAGGGAACAGACATTGTATTGCGTGGTGATAAAGTGGAAACTCTCAGCGAGGGGATTTCCATTGGTGGTCATGTTCGTACTTGTTATAAAGGTGGTTGGGGATTAAGTAGTTTTAATAAATTAGCAACTATTGAAGAACGCATAGAAGAAGCCATCGCCGCCGCCCGGATGGTGGGTGATGAAGAAACTATACTTGCAGCAATTGACCCCATACAAGACCTGTGTAAGTTACCTCTTATGGGTACTGATCCCCGACAAATTCCGCTAAAGCAGAAAAAACAATTATGCGATCGCTATACTGAATTACTTAAAACATTTGATCACCGAATTACTACCACATCCGTTCATTATAGTGACAGCACCCAAAGAGTAATTATTGTCACATCCGAAGGAACTTTTATTGATCAATCCTGGGTAGATATGGAAATGCGCTTTGCAGCTACAGCCAGGAATGGAGACACAGTTCAAACTGGTAGAGAAACCATCGGTTCCCGCAAAGCTTACGAAGACTTAACTAATTTAGACAAACAAGTGAAAGGTGCAGCGGAAAGAGCAGTTACGTCTTTATCTTTACCATCTGTCAAAGGTAATACTTATACCGTAGTTATTGATCCCATTCTCAGCGGCCTATTTGTTCATGAAGCCTTTGGACATCTTTCCGAAGCAGATATGGCCTATGAAAACCCTGATATTCTGGAAGTTATGACTTTAGGGCGACGTTTTGGACCAAAAGAACTACAAATATTTGATGGTGCTGCACCCCAAGGACATCGCGGTAGTTATTTTTACGACGATGAAGGTACACCTGCCACAACTACCCAATTAATTGAAGATGGTGTATTAGTTGGTAGACTGCATTCCCGTGAAACTGCTGGTAAACTAGCAGAGAAACCCACAGGTAATGCCCGTTGTCTTAATTATCACTATTCCCCTATTGTGAGAATGACAAACACCTGGATTGAACGCGGGAAAACCCCAGTCGCAGATTTATTCACTGGCATTAAAGAAGGGGTTTATGCCCAAAATTGGTTAGGGGGAATGACAAATGGGGAAATGTTCACTTTCAGCGCCGGGGAAGCTTGGATGATTAGAAATGGCAAAATTGCTGAACCAGTAAAAGATGTCACCCTTTCCGGTAACGTTTTCCAAACCCTCGCCGATATTGAGGCTATTGGTGATGATTTTTACTGGGATGAATCCGGGGGTTGTGGCAAAGGGGGACAAAATGGTTTACCGGTGGGTTGCGGTGGTCCCAGTTTGCGAATTCGAGATGTAGTAGTGGGAGGTGAAAGTGGAGAATAGTTCTTCCTTATCAAGATTTACTATAACAGATTTTTGAGTGTAAGTCAATAGTCTTAACTGATAAAACGCGAAAAAATTATTAACATACCTGAATGATCTAAAAAGTTGGGCATTTGAGTTTTAAGATTTTGCGGAGATGTTTAACAATAATCGCCGATAATACCAAATTACCACTGTTAATTCAGGTGTGGATGTGAGACTTAACAACTGCCATAAATGGGAATTGCTGCACCGCGGACATCAATAGCTGCTTCGGAAGCGAGAAAGCAAATCACTTGAGCGATAGATTCCGCTTTTACCCATTTATCAGCAGCTTCTTCACCCATAGCTGTCCTATTTTTGGGGGTATCAATAACACTGGGAAGAATAGTATTAGCCGTAATATTAGTACCTTTAGTTTCAGATGCGATCGCTTTTGTTAAAGCGATGACACCAGCTTTAGAGGCAGAATAAGCCGCTAAATTGGCAGCAGGTTCAACACCAGCACGAGAACTTACCGTAATAATGCGACCATAGCCGTTTTCCAACATACGTTTAAGGCTATATTTGCAAGTCAAAAAAGTTGTGTTTAAGTTTAAATCTAATTCCTGTTTCCAATCATAAAAGCTATATTCATGAGTTTTTCCCATAGAAAAACCGCCGACTAAATGAATTAATACATCTACTTTTGTCATGCACCTGACCAGTTTCTCCACTGAGGCCTCATCTTGTAAATTAGCAGGAATAAAGTTAATTTTAGCAAAATCCCCAGGGGAAATAATTTCTTTGAGACGTTCTACATCTTTCGGACTACGATAAGGAATAGTCACATCTGCACCTTGGGCTATAACTGCGGGTGTTACTCCTAAACCGAGTCCTCCCGTGCCTCCTGTAAGTAAAACTTGTTTGCCTTTCATAAAAAGATGCACTCCTTAAAGTAGGTTAGCGTTAAAAATTGTCGTTATAGCAATAGTCTCAGGGATTTTGCATTTCTTTACACAGCTTGGATTTTCAAGTTCACTTACTTATCTTCTTCTATTCAAGATAGTGCTTTAATTGTTTATACTGCTGTTTCTTGTTTCTTAATATAATAGAGACGCGTAATTTCGCATCTCTAATTTGAGAAACTATTTAAAGCTGTGGTTGTAGATGTTTTACTAACTGTGCGGCTTGCATAACACCTTCAATTTTATCTACGGGCTTTCCTTGTTTAAATAACACCAGGGTTGGTAAGGCCGAAATTTGATACTGACTTGCCAAATTTGCATATTTTTCCGTATCAATCTTGACAATTCGTAACTTATCTTTTAATTGGCTGTTGACTTGTTCTAAAATTGGCACCATCATTTGACAAGGACCACACCATTCAGCATAAAAATCTACTAGCACGGGTAAATCTGTGCCAGAAAGCATTTCCTCAAAGCTATTGAATTGTTTTTTAGTTGTCATAACAGGCACTAATTTTTAATTAACAGTTTGTTTTTATGTTAGTTCTTAGAATCTAGAATTTGTATATGTTTATATTTTTTACAGATCTCCGATTTCCTCAAGAAGGCGGAGATCTGGATAGTTAAGCTATACTCAAAAAACTAGGTTCTAAGTCTGTACCTCACCTAACCCCTCCCCATAGTCTTACATTGTTAAAGATTGGGGATTGGTTTCAATCAACTTCGCTAAGTTTTGCAGGAATCCAGCGGCATCTGCACCGTAAATAATGCGATGATCACAGGTAATAGTAACTTGCATTTGTTGACGGACACTAAATAATCCATCAGGTGTAGCGACTACTTGAGGACGTGACGCACCAATGGCTAAGATAGCACCTTGTCCGGGCGGTAAAATGGCATCAAAGGTATCTACACCAAACATTCCTAAATTGGAAAGGGTGAAAGTACCACTGTTGTATTCTGCTGGTTGTAGCTGTTTTGTTCTAGCGCGTTCTACTAAAGATTTCCAGTTGCGAGATAAAGAGTAGATATCAACTGCATCAGCATTTTGTAAAACGGGTGTGATTAAACCACCATCATCCATGGCCACGGCGACAGAAACATTAATGTGAGGATGATGGACAACGCCCTGCTCTGAGTAGCTGGCATTGAGGATAGGATGTTTTTGCAATGTTATGGCTACAGCTTTGGCTAATAGCGCAGTCATTGTCACACCTTTGGATTTAATTTGTTTGTAAAGTTTATCGAGTCCATCAGTGTTAATTGTGTAACTAACACGGAATACAGGTACAGATAAACTGGCTACCATGCCTCGAATTACGGCATTTTGTAAGGTAGTAAATGGCACTACTTGACCAGGGGCGGTACTATTAACCACGGGTGCAGGTACGGGTACGGATGCAGGTGCGGATACAGGTGCGGCTACTGGTATAGGTATGACGACATTTGCAGGTGCGGAAGTGATGACAGGGGTAGTAACGGGCTGAACCTTACCAACCGCAACTTCTACATCTTCAGCAACAATACGACCGTAGGGACCACTACCTGCGAGGGTGCTTAAATCTACTTTGAGTTCTTTAGCTAATTTGCGGGCGCGGGGTGAAACTACGACTCTGCCTGGTTGATGGTTAGAACCGTTTTGTGATGGGTCCACAGGGGCAGCGACTGGGGCTGTGGTAACTGGTACGGGTGTGGGGGTTGCAGCAGCACCACCTGCATTAGCTAAGGATTTGGCTAGGGGTATTTCTGCTTCTGTTTCCACAACGTAAGCGATGGCTGCGCCGACGGGGGCGGTTTCACCTGCAGGAACAATAATATGGGCGAGATATCCTTCATAGAAGGTTTCTACATCCATATCAGCTTTATCTGATTCGACAACCACCACCGTTTCGCCTTTCTCTACTTTATCTCCCGGCGACTTGACCCAGGAGACAATTTTGCCTTCGGTCATGGTGGAACTCAGCGCCGGCATAAATACTTCGTTAATGCTCATGATATGGTGGTTTCAGAATCAATAATATATGGACTTGAATCTCTGAATTTTAACAGTTTTGTGATCAGGTTGGTGATTTTTTAGAAAAAAAGGAGTAGTGTTGATTACAATCTTTTTTGGCAACCTGTACAACTATTTTATTTAAGGGGATTTAGTGAGAAGATAGTTCTTCCTCGTCAAAACCATGATAACAAATTTAAATTTGTTTGTCAACCCCCCCGTAAAATATTTTTGCGTCGGTATGATAGTATAGATCAGAACTAGTGATCTAATAATACCGCCGACTCCAGGGAGAAGTCGGGGAGCTTGTTGTTTAGATATCGCCGCGAATTTCTTCAACGATACCATCACGGAGGACAACTTCAACCTGCATTTTACTAATCAAGTTATCACCTGGTTCGATACGGAAAAAGCTTTCCATTTGAAATTGGTTGACTTCTTGATCTAATTCCAACAATTGTACTTGCTGGAGGTTTTGCAGCATTTGATTTTTCTGGTCTAGAAGTTCACTTTTCTTTTGATTGACTTGTAATTGAATGTTATCGATTTGTTGAAGTGTTTGAGGCCCTGGTGGTTGAAAACTCTGTTTTTGAATGGCGCTAATTGCTCTTTGTGCTTCCAGGTCTAGTTGTTGAAGTTGTTGGTCAATTTGATTAATTTGCTCTTGTAATTGCTGTTGTACTTCCTCTTTCCAGAGGGTAGTAACTATCGCTTTGATATTAATCGGGCGTTTTAAAAGCAATTGCGGGTTGGAGACATCCATAAAGATTGTAGGTTGAGTATTAATAGTTTGTAGTGTGGAGAAGAGTCGGGAGAAAGAAAAATTCTGTTTTGGTTTCTTATCTCCCCGTAAAATTCTGAAAAAAATCTGCGGCTTGGGAAATTACTTAGCAAACATTATATCAATAATATCGCTATATCGTTCCATAACAATGTGACGACGGATTTTGAGTGTTTGTGTCATTAACCCGTTTTCAATTGAGAATTGTTCCTCAATGAGTTTAAAAGGTACAATACGGTCGTCGACTCGATAGCCGGGACGGTTTTGGACTTCCCGATTTAATTCTTGACGAAACAAATCCTGGACTATTTTAGTCTCTAAGTCAATCTTTTGGCTATGATTTTGAGTATCTGCCCATTTTGCTAGAGCTTCTAGATTAGGAACAATCAGAGCGCCAATGCTACGTTGATCTTGTCCTACTAACATGATTTGGTCAATATAGGGTGATCTCAAACAAGCATCTTCTATGGGTTGAGGTTCGATATTTTCCCCGTTGGTTAAAACAATAGTATCTTTTGCTCTACCTGTTAATACTAAGTCATTTTCAGGAGTTACCCAGCCTAAATCACCGCTATCAAACCAACCTTCTGGGTCTATGACCTTGTTTGTGGCTTCGGGATTTTGATAATAGCCTTGCATGATTTGTGGACCTTTGAGCAAGACTAAACCCCGTGTTCCTACGGGTAGGGGTTGACGGGTTTCTGGATGAACAATTTTTACTTCTGTACCGGGAATTGGTTGTCCTGAAGAACCCCGTAAATTTCGCCATGGACGACGAGCGTTAGTTACTGGTGAGGTTTCTGTTAAACCATAACCTTGTAAAATTTCCACACCAACAATCTCAAAAAAGTTATCTATATATCCAGGTAGAGCACCACCACCACTAATAACGTGCTTGATATTTCCGCCTGTGGCTTCTCGCACTTTAGTATAAACTAATTTTTGACCAATTGCATGAAATGGCAATAAACCCAATTCTACGATTTTGGCTTGGGAACGGGCAATAACTGAAGCCTGAATATGATTTAAACTCAATCCCTGGGAAATACGGCGTGCTTCTACATATTTCTGGCTCATTTCTAGTAAAAACTTCACCAAGCTTTGTTTTTTGGCTGGTTGTTCTCGGAATTGCTTTTGCACTCCTTCATAAATTGATTCCCATAGTCGGGGAACAGCAATCATATAATTGGGTTTAAATTTCTTTAAATCCCCTTTAACAGAACGCAAATTAGTGTAAATTTGAGTACATCCTTGAGAAAGTAAGAAATACTCACCGCTACGTTCATAACTATGCCATGTGGGTAAAATACTGAGGGCAATATCTCCTTTTTTTGGCTGTACCACTGTTCCCAAGGTTTTAACTTGGTGGAGTAAATTTCTGTGGGACAGCATTACACCCTTGGGTTTTCCCGTAGTTCCAGATGTATAAATTAAAGTTGCTAATGCTTCTGTGTCAATCTGAACGGGTATTAAAGTGTTATGACTACCAATTTCTATTAACTGGGAAAAATTCACCACTTGAAAATTCATTTCTGTGGGTGGTATTTCATCAGAGAGAATAACTACCAGTTTAATTGGTAATTCGTTTAGTCTATCCCCTAGCTTATTCAGAGTTTTTATATCTTCAACTACTAGGGCTGTACTGCCACTATGAGTAATGATATAGAGTAATTCTTCTCTTTCTGCTTGGGCACTACGGACTGCATTTACTGCTCCAGTAGTCATGATACCTTGATCAGCAATAAACCAGCGAGGACTGTTATCAGCAATTAGAGAAACCCGTTCACCATAGGGAAGATTTTCGCTATGGTTCATATTGATACCTAGTACCTGTAAACCGATTGCAAATTGTTGAATTAGATCTGACAATTGACTGTAGGTAATTTTTAATTCTGGTTGAGAATGGGGATTATGTAGAGCAATAATATTACCAAATTCCCTGGCTGCTAAGGGCCAAATTTCTGGTAGTGACTCGACATTTGTGTAATCTACTAAACCCTGTAAGGCCAGCTTTTCTCGCTTGGAAATGTTATCTAGGAAAGAATTTACAGGTTGTGTCATAAATAGTGCTTTCAGGTGTGATTAATAAAGGTATTTAATCTTTAGTTTACACATTATTGAATGATCATTACTGAATAGTGATCGTTCCATTTATAAAAATCTATGCTAAACTAATTTTATATAGACTAAATACTATGGTTAAGTCTTATTGTACTTTCATATATTTTAAGACTATCCAAGCTGCTCCTATGTAATTTCGTTTGGGAATAATTCCCTATGGATTTGATGGATATATTATTACTTACTCTCATTAATGCTGGAACTTGTTTAGCTTTGCCTAAGCTAATATCTATGATTGTAGTTCGTAGATCTCAAGAAGCTTCATCATTTTTTGTTGATTCTGGTTACAAATCTGATAAAATGGGAATAACCAGTTTTCCCTATTGTACGGTTTACGCATTAACAGGTAGTGGATTTTGTAAATTTAGCCCGCGCTTTTGTAATCAATGTTCTCCTAATTAAAGAGAATATTAGCACATATCTGAGCTTTGGGCGCGGAAACTGCGCCCCTGCTGGATTTATATTTAATTTACTTATGTAATCTCAAAGATATTTAAAAATCCAAAGTTGCTCAAATGTATTGTTTGTAGGGAAAAATGAAGATATCTCAATCATCAATAGTCATAAGAAGGAGTTATTTATGAATTTAATGGATGGTATATTTTTAACACTGCTGAATGCAGTTATTTGTTTGATTTTACCTAAGCTACTATCTGTGGCTTTATCTACTAAGAATTAAAAGTCAATATCATCTTTAAGAGATTTCTGTTTTTCCCGTCGCCATTTCGCTCTAACTAAGCGAATTTCGTCAAAACTGTAGCTTTCTCCTAAATTTTCTCGAATGGGTGTTAGCGCAATATCACCAACTATTTCTAAGACGTTCCAGATTTTTTTCTGGCGTTCTAATGGTACTAATTGACTTAGATCTAAAGATTGTTTTTTCTCAATTAAATCTGAGAGATGACGGATAATTGTAGTGGGGCGAATATTACGTTTTTGGGCGATTTCTTCAATACTCAAACCTTGTTTATATAACTCTAATGTTGTTAATTCTGTATCCGAGGGTGACTGAGAAGGAGGAGACAAATTAACTCGATTAATGGGATTTTGTTGTAATCCTTGTTCTTGACGATAAGCCTGAATTTCTGCTAAGAATCTTTCACCATATTGGGATAATTTATGGCTACCAACCCCAGAAAGATTACCAAATTCATCTAAGGTTCTGGGTTGCATCTGTGCCATTAATTTTAAGGTAGAATCATGGAAGATAACGTAGGGTGGTACTGCTTGTTCGTCTGCGACTTGTTTACGAAGCGATCGCAATTTTTGCATGAGAATTTCCACATCTGCGGGTTTGCTATTTCCATCTTCCCAGGTTATTTTTTGCGCTATGGGAACAGCAATAGAAACTGGACGTTGTTTTCGCATGACTTCCCAACTTAAAGCATTAAGTTTGAGAACTGAATAACCGTCTGCTGTTTGTTCTAATAAACCTTGATGTAATAGTGATCTTCCTAACATCTTCCATTCGTCTAATGTTTTATCTTTACCAATTGCGTAGGTAGAAAGTTGATCATGTTTATTAATAACTATTTTCTGATTTTTCGCACCTCTTAATACATCAATAATATGTAACATTCCAAATCTTTCTTTACATCTAGCTACACAAGATAGAAATTTCATGGCTTCAATTGTCCAATCTTGCATAGGTTTGGGATAACGACAATTATCACAATTATCGCAATTTCCGGGAAATCTTTCCCCAAAATAACTTAATTGAATTGTGCGTCTACAGTCTGTTCCTTCTGCATAATCTATAACTTGTCTTAATTGCTGTTTAGCTATTAATTGTTCTTGAGGATCGGTTTTTTGATTAATACTCCATTCTATGGTTTTAATATCACCATAATTGAAAAAAAGTGTACATTTAGAAGGTTCATTATCTCTACCAGCACGACCGGATTCTTGATAGTAACTTTCTAAATTTCGGGGTAAATCCGAATGAATTACAAAACGAACATCAGGTTTATTAATACCCATTCCAAAGGCAATTGTGGCTACCATGACCCGGATATCATCTCTAATAAATCGAGTTTGATTTTTTGATCTTTCCTCATCACTTAAACCAGCATGATAAGGTAAAACTGAAATCTTATCATTTTGGAGTTTTAAAGTTAGTTCGTCAACTTTTTTGCGAGTTAAACAATAAATAATTCCTGAACCTTGATTTTCTCTAACTATTTCTAATATTTCAGAATAGGGATTTTTACTTTTGGTTCTAACTTCATAATAAAGATTTTGACGGTTAAAACTAGCAATATGAACACTTGGTTGTTTTAATCCTAATTGTTCAATAATATCGGCTTTAACTCTATCTGTAGCCGTAGCTGTTAAGGCTATAGTAGGAACATTTGGATAACGTTTTCTGAGTAGTCTTAATTGCCGATATTCTGGACGGAAATCATGGCCCCATTCTGAGACACAATGGGCTTCATCTATGGCAAAGGTAGAAATTCCTATTTTTTCTCTAACTACATCTAGAAGGGGCAAAAATCGGTCGCTAATCAAGCGTTCTGGGGCTACATAAAGTAATTTTATTTTACCATTCATGATCGCTTCTTCACGAGAGCGAACTTTATGAACGTTAAGACTACTATTAAGAAATGTGGCAGAAATGTTATTAGTTCGCAGTGCTTCTACTTGATCTTGCATTAAGGCTATTAATGGTGATACAACTACTGTTAAACCGGGTTTTAAAAGTGCCGGTAATTGAAAGCACAGAGATTTACCTCCACCAGTGGGCATAATTACCATTAAATCACGATTTTCTAGAGCATCTTCGATAATTTGCCTTTGTCCAGGACGAAATTGATCGTAACCAAAATGATGTTTTAGGGCTTGTTCTAAGTGGGGATACTGAAGCATGGTAGATGGTTGTCGCGTGTCTAAGTTGTGATGAGGATATGAGAAGTTTAACGCACGTTGGGGAATGGGGAACGCTAGAATTTATAGATAGGAAAATCTCAGAATCAGGATATCCAGGATAAAAGGATTAACAGGATGAAAATAGGGATTTGATCACCAATTACTGATTACCCATTAGCAGCCTTAACTAGATATGTACCAATATGGGTTATTATATAACATCAAAAGTACAAAATCAACTAATAACTGCCACTAAGTAAGGTCAATAAACATGACGCAAGAATTAATGGAATTAAGACAAAGTATCTTAGAAGGGCGTTATGATGATGCCTTAGAAATTATTGATGATTTGGAGGATATGAGCAAACAGGGAACTTTGCGAAAAATAGAAGCTTTTTTAGTGAGGTTGGTTATTCATCTGATTAAAAATCAAATTGAACAGCGTTTAACTAATTCTTGGATTGCTTCAATTTCTGATTCTGTGATTCAAATTGCCAAATTGAATATTAAAGATAATCAAAAATCCTATTATATTAAATCTGATCAATGGGGTGAATATTTAGCAGAAGCTCTAGAAATGGCAATTCGTCCCGCTAGTGCGGAGATTTTTGGCGGAACGTTAAAACCAAGTCAAGTTTCTCAAAGATTACAAGGAAAAGAATTAATTGATTTTGCGGAAAATCTTTTGTTGTTAACTTATGAATATCAACCTAAAGAGTTAGCAAGGATGATTGATAATTATTTAGCAGAATTACCAGGAGGTGAAGATTGGTTTGAGTAATTTTGGTAAAAGTAATTGGTTGAAGATAGTGAAGTAATGAATAAGCAACTTGGTTTAGATATATGCTTGTTGTCTTCATGATGATAAGATATTGAATGAACCACGAAGGAGCGAAGACAGCGAAGGAAGAAGAGTTTTAGAGGGTTTTTGCGTTAGTTCTGGTAAATTGTGTTTGTTGGATATTTTTTGTTATAATCCAGGTAAGCTGGTTTTGACAATTACCCAGGGTTTTGTATTTTACTATCTTGTGAAAGAATTTAACCTATAATTTCTTCGGATTAATTAAAAAAAGTGAACAGGATAAACTCATGTTTATTAGTATTGATCAAATCAAAGAGTCTCTTAAATATTTGAAAAAGGTAGATTCTTTTTGGGGAATCACTTTTTTAAAATTTAAGCAATTACGATTACCTGTAGGGAATACTATTGAAGTATCTCTACATTCAGAAATTGAAGATTTTTTAGAAAAATACTATAAACCCTGTAAGGAATCAGCATATTTTTATAAATATTTCGGGTTGCCAAAAACTAAATGGATAAAACTTAACAGATATGTAGGGTATCTTGAAAAAATGCAACCCTTTAGTACAGAGCATTTTATAGCAGCATTAATACATCAAATTGATGAAGATGCCTGGGGTTGGAAAGATAACTATATTGAAATTTTGAAATCTTGTTTATATAAAAATCAAGTAATTCCTATTTTCTATTTAGCCGTCTGGATATATCGTGAAAAAGAATGGTCATCTAAAATAACACCAGAAGATATTATTGAACATTTTAAAAATGATTTTTTGTTAAATGAAGAAGAACTTCATCAATTATTTGATATTTCTATTCCTGAAGGAATTAACCGAAACCAGCTTTTTCAAGATAAAGTAGTATCTTGGGAAGAATTAAAAACTGTTATTGGTAAACCTCCAGATATTCTACCCGAAGAAGGTACTTTAACTTATTTAGAAATACAAGGTGTAGGTGCTGCAAAAAAACTTTGTTTTGAACCAGCAGAACGACTGAGTTTAATTACAGGTGATAATGGATTTGGTAAAACTTTTTTACTAGAATGTGCTTGGTGGGCTTTAACTGGACAGTGGGCAAATTTACCAGCATATCCAACGCAAAATGCAAGTGATGATGAACCTGTAATTACATTTAAAATTTCTGGAGATTCTGAATCTGATACAGAGAGTATTTCTTATAATTGGCAGCTTCAAAGATGGAATGAAATTAAAAATCGCTCAACTATTCCAGGTCTTTTAATTTATGCCAGAGTAGATGGTTCTTTTGCCGTATGGGACACAGCAAAACAATATTTATCATCTTCTTCACGGATTAGAAATATTAATAGAAAACCACTTCCTTTTGTGTTTACAAAAGATGAGTTATGGAATGGTCAAAAAGATGAAAATGGCAATACTTTTATTAATGGATTATTACAAGATTGGATTCAATGGCAAAGTAGACCAGATAAATATCCATTTAAGACTTTAGTAAAAGTATTAGAACGTTTATCACCTCCCTCTGAAGGAGATTTAGGAATTTTAAAACCGGGAGAACCTGTCAGACTTCCTTATGATGCTAGAGAAATTCCCACCATAGAACATCCTTATGGAACTGTTCCCATTATTCATGCTTCCGCAGGGGTACAGCGGATAATTACAATGGCTTATTTGATAGTTTGGGCTTATGAAGAACATAAAATACAATCAAAACTTATCCGCAGAGAACCACAGAAGAGAATGGTTATTTTAGTAGATGAATTAGAAGCACATCTTCACCCCCAATGGCAAAGGGCTATTTTACCTGCTTTATTAGATGTGAGAGATGATTTAGCATCTGATTTACAAGTGCAAATTATGGTTGCTACTCATTCTCCTTTAGTTATGGCATCTGTAGAACCTAGATTTGATCAAAGAGTTGATAAGTTATTTAGTCTAGAACTGGTGAAAAGCGATTTATTAGGGAATGAAGTTCAAATTGAAGAACTTCCTTTTATTCGTCAAGGTGTGGTAGATTATTGGTTAATGTCTGATGTTTTCAAATTGCTTCATTCGCGTTCTTTGGAAGCAGAAAAGGCTATAGAAGCAGCAAAAGTTTTACAATTGTCAGATAATCCAAATTCGGAAGATGTGGCAAGAGTATCACATGATTTGGCCAGGTATTTATCAGAAGATGATAGATTTTGGCCAAGGTGGGTTTATTTTGCAGAACAGCATGGAGTAGATTTGTGATTCCTATTAAACCTCAGCCTGAACCTGATGATTTTGACCAAAAAGTTAGAAAACCAGGTTTGGCTTTCTTAAGTAAATTTCCTAATCCTACAAATAGAGATTACGAAAATAAAAAAGCTACCTATTGGCGAGAATCGTTAAATGATTTATATAAATCTTATAATAAAATTTGTGCCTATTCTGCTCAATGGATTTCCCGTCCAGAAGGTAGTCCAACTGTTGACCATTTTCTTCCTAAATCTGCTAAACCTGAATTAGCGTATGAATGGCATAATTTTCGTCTTGCTTGTTTAACTTTAAATAACAAAAAAGGAACAGAATTAGATGTTATCGACCCTTTTGAATTACCTGTAAATAGTTTTATTCTAGATTTTTCTTCTCTTATTATCAAGCCTAATCCTGAACTTTTATATCCGCTTAAAGAAAGAGTAATATCAACAATTAATCGCTTACAATTAAATGATTATGACAAGTGTATTGACGGAAGATTAGAATGGCTAAAAACTTACTATGAAGATAATTCTACTTTCGACTCTTTAAAAAGGAAAGCTCCATTTATTGCTTATGAATTAGAACGTCAAGGATTAGCAGAAGTAGACAAGATAGCATACATTATGGGGGTGAGATAGTTTTATATATTTAAAAACATTGTTAGTTTTTATATTTTTAATAAAACTTGATTGATTAATGTATTATTTGTGATTTGTGAATGGAAATAAATTACATAGGACTTACGCAAGATTCATGGAATAACGAACCACAGAGGCACAGAGGTCACGGAGAAATGAGGATTTGAGAGATATTTTGCGTAAGTCCTGTTACAGTAGAAAAAATATTTCAGAACTTATGAGTACAAATTCTCAGTTTAGGTGTCACAATATAAATTATGAACTTTTTTAAACTCACATCATGAAAGCAATTTGGAATGGCGCTATTTTAGCCGAAAGCGATAATACCGTAGTTGTCGAAGGAAATCATTATTTCCCTGCTGACTCTATCAAGAAAGAATATTTTCAAGACAGTAGCACTCATACCACTTGTCCCTGGAAAGGGGTCGCTAGTTACTACAGTGTTGAAGTCAATGGCCAAGTTAATAAAGATGCTGCTTGGTATTATCCTAGCACCAAAGAGAAAGCTAAAAATATTGAAGGTTATGTTGCTTTCTGGAAAGGTGTAAAAGTGGAAGTTTAGTACACAAAAACATCCCGGACTTCTTAAAGAAGTCTGGAATCTAAATGAATTCTAACTTCTTGTACATTACTTGCATGGGAATTGCTATTATAAAAATAACATGGGTTTTACAACAGCCTATATATATGGGCGCACAATTTTCCCATTATAACATAATGATAATATAAGTTTTGGGTTTTGTCAAGTCTTGATGTAAATTTAAATTATCAGCATTATGATGTCCGGGATTTAAGGATTTTGGGCGCAGTTTACGCGCCCCTATTTGTTGCTAAATTTAATTTTTGGCTGTTGGTTGAGCGTTGGGAATGGTGATATCGATGGTTGTCATCTTAGCTGCTAAATTGGTTAATGGTGATTTCATTGACTTTTGATTTCCGACTACTAAAGTAACTAAATTTTCTGGTTTTAAGTATTTCCCTGCGACCCGTTTCACATCTGCTACTGTAGTAGAATTAATGGCTTTTTGATAGCGAAATAAGAAATCAGCGGGATAACCATAATATTCGTATCGCATTAATCTAGATAGAGTTTGACTAGGATCTTGAAAGTTGAAAACAAAAGAGTTTAATGTTGAATCCTTGGCTCTATTTAATTCTTTGGTAGTGACGGTTTGAGTTTGTAACCGTTTAATTTCTGTTTCCAGGGATTTGATGAATTGAACTGTGGTTTCTGTGCGAGTTTGTCCTCCAGCTACGAATGTTCCTGGATAGTCAAAACGGGGATTCCATATTCCATACACAGAATAAGCTAAACCTTGACGTGATCGCAATTCATTAAATAAGCGTCCCCCAAAGCCATTTAATATGTCATTCATGACATCTAAGGCTGGATAATCAGGATTGTCAAATTGTCCGCCCAAATGACCAATTAAAACGCTACTTTGGGTGAGTTGAGGTTGATTAACAAAATATACACCACCTAAATTAGCTTGAGTGACTTGTGGTAATGGGATTTTAGCAAGATCAGAGTTAGGTTTCCAGTCTCCGAATTTGGCTTGAATGAGCGATCGCATTTTTTGAGGATTAAAATCGCCGACAATGCCTAGTATTATATTATTGGGGTGAAAATATTGTTGATAAAATTTCAGCAAATCATCACGGGAAATTTTATCAAGAGTTGCATATTCAACTGTCCGAGCATAAGGACTATTTTTGCCGTAGATTAATTTTCTCAACTCTCGACTGGCAATACTATTAGGATTATCATTGCGACGAGCAATAGCGCCACGAATTTGGGTTTTTTCCAAATCTAACTTTTCTGGAGCAAAAGCCGGTTCTCGCAGTACCTCAGTAAATAGCCCAAATGCCATTTCTATATCTTCGCTGAGGGCTTCAAAACTGGCACTAGCAGCAGTTTCTCCCATATCTGTTTCCACAGAAGCGGCTCGTTGTTCCAGAATTTCATTTAATTCATTTGCGGAATGTTTTTGAGTACCACCACTGCGTAATGTAGAACCCACCAGACTAGCTAAACCAGCTTTTTCTCCTTGTTCCCAACGACTACCTGTTCTGATCATGGCTGTACCAGTTACTAATGGTAGTTCATGATCTTCCATTAAATAAACTACCAAGCCATTTTCCAGTATATACCGTTCATACTTAGGTAATTTAATTGTCGATAGTGGAGGAAACTTTAATTCATTGTAATGTTTTGCGGTGGTTATTGCCCAAGAAAAATTCAAGTTTAGTAGTAAACAAGCAACAACAGTTACCAAGGTAAAAACAAATCTTTGTTTCTTAGAAAAGGAGAATTTTTTGCTTTTCAAATCAAACCTCAACATATCTATTTTCAAATTTGTTAACGGAGCTTTTCTGCCAGAGGTATTTTAACCTGGTTGTTTTGATAACAACTTGCCAACTATACGATTTTCTGGCGTAAAAGTTGCCTTAGCTACTCTTTGAATATCTTCAGGAGTGACAGCGGCAATTTTGTCTAATTGCCCAAATAAATTCCGCCAAGAACCGGTTTTGACTTCATATTCTAACAATTGTTCTGCCATGCCTGAGTTAGAATTAAGTCCGCGTAATAACCCGGCTCTAGCTTGGGTTTTTAGTCTTGTTAATTCTACCGCAGATACAGGTTCAGTTTTCAATTTCTCAATTTCTTGTCTTAAAGCGATCGCTATTTCATCTACTGTTTTACCTGGAGATGTGAGAGCATAAAAGAAGATGAGATTGGGATATTTATCCCCTGGAAAACCACTAGAACCTTCAGCAGTTAGGGCTAAGTTTTGTTTTTCTACTAAAGACTTATAAAGTCTTGATGTTCTGCCGTCACTCAATAAACTACCGATGATTTCATAAACTGCATTATCAGAATCGGTAATAGCTGGACGATGATAACCTTCTAAATACCAAGGTTGGGTAGATAGTTCTAAAGTAACTTCTTTGGTGGCGGTTTGTTGGGGTTCTATGGGTAATTGTTGTTGTGGTTTGGGTTTAGATTGATAACGGCCAAAATAAGTTTGGGCTAGTTTTTTGACTTCAGCGGGATTGACATCTCCGACAATAGCAATTGTTAAATTACTGGGTACATAGTAAGCATCAAAAAACTTCTTAACATTCTCTGGTGTTAAGTTGCGAATATCTTGATCATAACCAATTACTGGTCGGCGGTAAGGATGAACTTTGAAAGCAGTATCTATGAATTTTTCTACCATCTGGCCGATAGGAGAATTTTCTATTCGCATTCGTCTTTCTTCTAAAATCACTTCTTTTTCTTTATAAAATTCCCGAAATACAGGATCTAAAAAGCGATCGGATTCTAGAGACATCCATAGTTCTAATTTATTAGCTGGAAAACTGTAAAAATAGCGCGTGGCTTCGGAGGAAGTATTCGCATTTAAACCCACACCTCCAGCTTGTTCAACTATTTGCCCCATTTCGTTTTGTTTAACTAATTTCAGGGCTTGAGATTCTACTGATTTAAATTCAGTTTCTAACCGCGCTATTTCATCTTTTTTGCCGTTGGTTTTGGCGATTTTGATTTGGTTATCTAACTTTTCTAACTTTTCTAAAAGTGGTGCTTCGGCTTGATAGTCTGTAGTCCCAATACGCTTTGTACCTTTAAACGCCAGATGTTCCAGAAAATGGGCTACTCCTGTTTGTCCATCTGGTTCATCAATGCCACCTACATCAGCATAGGTGAGAAAGGAAACTACTGGGGCTTGATGTCTTTCTAAAACGATGAATTTCAGTCCATTATCAAGCCGAAATTCGGTGAGACGATTAATTACTTGTTCTAGGTAAGGTTGAATTGAATTTGGGGATTTTTCCAGGGATATGGCCATTTCTGGCATCCACCCCCAGTTAAATAATATCAACGCCAAAGTGATGGCTAGAAGACGACGATATGGAGACTTTTTTCGGTTATCCAGGAATAGATCTAAAATTGTTTGGTGCATAAACAAAAGTTAAGGTTAAAGTAAATCTACATTACTTGGAAAATAGAATAATTAACACCAAGAGAGTTAACTTGCTATTAGGTCTTCTGTAATTTTTCCATCCTCCGTTGCACAATAGGGCTACAAGTCCTGTTTTGGGGATATCAAAATAAATACTATGCGAGTTTTTCATTCTCCGCCATCGTCAGAAAACCAGACGCGCACACGCATTTTGCAAGCAGCACAACGGTTATTTGCTGCGAAGGGGTTCGAGGGAACTACAACCCGTGATTTAGCACAAATTGCGGGGGTCGCTGAAGGCACTCTCTTTCGTCATTTTGCCAATAAAAAAGCAATTTTGGTGGAAGTGGCCACTAGTGGCTGGGTCGATATTCTCACAGATTTGCTGACTGAACTTAGTGAAATGGGTAGTTATAAGGCTGTTGCTCAAGTTATGCGTCGACGGATGTGTAATTTACAGAAAAACGCCGATATCATGCGCGTTTGCTTTATGGAAGTACAATTTCATCCAGATTTACGCGATCGCATTCAAACAGAAATAATTGAGAAAATGACAGAAGTTGCTGAGGCATTTTTTCAAACCGCAATGGACAAAGGCATCTATCGTCAGATGGATGCCAAACTTGGAGCTAAAGTATTTTTGGGTTTATTTGCGATCGCTGGTTTTTCTGATCATACCCTCATAAACCCCAATGCCTCCCCCCAAGAAATGCAAAAAATGGCGGAAGGATTGGCGGATATCTTTCTTAACGGTGTCCTAGCCAAGGAATAGGCTTTCTAGTAGAGAGGAGATGTTTCTCAATAACCACTAACCACTGACCACTAACCAATAACTAATTACCCATTGCTTGAGCTTGATGACTCCACTGTTGCACTAATTCAACTGCTGGACACAAATTGCGGTTATGCAATGTTGCTACTTGCAAACGCATAACCTGTCTGTGCAATCTGTGAGTAGGAGTTTGTGCTAATTGGGCTACGGAAATAACACCAGAATGAAGTAGTATACCGCAATATTGAGTTCCTACACTGGGAACACGAGCCAAACCTGCTAAAACGACCCATTTATTCACAGAATGGATATTGACCTGCAATTTACCCGCTAATACTATTCTCTCTTCTGGAGTTTTTCCTCTTTTAATTAGTTCTTCTGTGGTATTGATGCCACAACTTTTCAGTTGGGCCTGATCTTCTGGACTTAATCCTGGTAAATCTTTAACAGGCCAATCAGATTTTTGCAGTAAATTTCTATTATTTGTACGGTTAGTAGTCATTTTTTGAGTTTTTAGTATGGGTTAATTTACGTAAAATTCAGAATTTAACGGGATTTCTCCGTTCTGAATTCTCACATTTTTATCAAATCACCATCCCTCTTTAGGACGGTATTACTAACATTATCACCTATAAAAAATGGAACTCTCAATTTATTTATTGCTCAACTTGCTCCATTAAAGGATGTTCATGGTCAATAATGCCCGATAACTGTCATCTCAAATCTAAAATTTTGATTACAAAAATTAACTTATACCTGTCTAAGATCCCTGACTTCTTGAACAAGTACCAGACCTGAATATCTGATCATCAATTCTTAATCTATAGTTAATTCTCCTCGCATTACTGTTACAGCTTGTCCAGATATAAAGACGCGGTTTGCCCCTGGATAGTAGACTTTCACCACTCCACCTCGACTGGAAGCTTGATAGGCTAAAAATTCATCTTTTCCCAATTTATCTCGCCAAAATGGAGCTAAACAACAATGTGCAGAACCAGTTACCGGATCTTCATTAATCCCTAAACCTGGAGCAAAAAAGCGAGAGACAAAATCATATTCTGATTCAGAATTAGCAAGGCTAGTAACGATAATATCAGCCTTATAGAAGGTTTTCATCTGGTGGAAATTCGGCTGCATTTCTCTAACTAATTGCTCAGATTCTACTTCTACTAAATAACCCAAAGAGTTTTTAACAACAGATTGACAAGTTACTCCTAAAATTTGACTTAATTCTGGAGGTAATTCGACAGGTTGGGAAAGATTTACCGGAAAATCTAACTGAATCCAATTATTTTCGAGTTTAGCGGTGAGGATACCACTTTTTGTATAAAACCGCGCCTCTTGATTGGGTAATAAATACCCTTGAGACCATAATACATGAGCGCTGGCTAGGGTCGCGTGTCCACAAAGGGGAACTTCTACTGTTGGTGTAAACCACCGTAAATTAAAACCGTCATTTTGTTTAATTAAAAAAGCAGTTTCCGACAAATTCATTTCTTGGGCGATATTTTGCATCCATAATTCAGACTTGGGGCTATTTAAAACACAAACAGCCGCAGGATTTCCCGTGAATGGATTATTAGTAAAAGCGTCAACTTGGGTAATAATTTGGTTCATTTTTAATCAAGAGTTAGGAGGTAATTGAATATTGGATCTGTGGGGATTATTTATGATTTAATTCTGAGTTTTTAGCTTCTGCTAAATGCTTAATGAGTGTAGACTGAGGTAGGGGTCCTTGCAAGTGATTCCAAGGTAAAATTTGCTCAGTTGACCAATTGCTATAAACATAAAAATCTAAGTCGGGAATTTGTCCTTTCAGTTGTTTAAAAGCCCGTTTATAACTTCCCAAGGAGTCGCCAAAATCACGGGTTAATTCTAATAATTGAGAAAGTCGGCGATCGCCTCTGGACAACAAAGCCTGTATAATTGACCAATTATAGCTTTCTGGTCGAAATTCTATCCCTTGAGGTTTGAGATATTTTTGTAATAATTGTAATCTTTTTTCCGCTTGCTTATTTACCCCAAACCATTGAAATGGAGTATGAGACTTAGGAACAAATGTACTACATCCCAGGGTTAAGCGCAGTCCAGGTGCAGCTTTTTTAACATTTTCCATCATTTTTATAGTTGCGTCCACATCTTCGGCTGCTTCTCCAGGAATTCCTACCATTCCATAGAGTTTTAAACTAGATAAACCACCGACTTTTGCATTAATAGCCGCTTGGATAATTTCATGATTATCTAATTTTTTATTGACAAATTTCCGAACTTTTTCTGAACCACTTTCTACAGCAATTGTCAATGATTTTGTATCTCGCTTCACCAAAGTTTCTACTAATTTAACTGTAACTGTATTGGTTCTCACAGAAGCTACACTCAATCTAATATTATCATATTTAGGTTGACTGATATAATCTAATAATTCTATAAATTCTGGATGTTGGGTAACAGAAGCCCCCAATAAACCCAAACGATTTGTAACTGTTAAACCCCGTTCAATTCCCGGAATTAAAGAATTTTCTAAACTCGCAGTTCTAAAAGGTAAAGTTAAATAACTAGCTAAACAAAAGCGGCACATTTCTGGACAACTCCGCACCACTTCCACCATATAAATATTTTCCCAAGCGGCTTTTTCTGTAACAACAGTAGAAGCAGAAAGAGTATTTCCTCGATAGGTTTGCTTTTGAATAATTGGCGGAATTTCCGTCAAAATGGGATTAATTGATTTTATTTCCCCGTCTGGGGTGATATATTCAATTGCATATAAACTAGGAATATAAATTCCAGGAACTTGAGATAAAGTTTTTAATTGAGTTTCTCTATCAGCATTTCTGACTTTTTTATAAGTATCTATAAAATCACCAAGTAGGTTTTCACCATCTCCCAATAAAATGATATCAAAAAAATCAGCATAAGGTTCAGGATTAGCCGTCAAAACTGGTCCACCACCAAAAATCAGTGGATGATTTTGATGACGGGAATTAGCCCGAATAGGAATTTCTAAAGATTCCAAAAGATTAAAAATATTCACATAATCTAATTCCCAAGACATAGAAAAACCTAATAATTCTGGATGTCTAGGAAGTTGTTCTCGGATATCAGTAAATAAGCGGCTGACCTGCAAATCATCACGCATAGCTAAGGTCGCCCATACCACCTGATAACCCAGACTAGTTATCCCGACGGTGTACTCATTGGGAAAAGCGAAAATTACCGGAATAGCGTTATGATTGGGAGTTGCGGGGGTAAATAGAAGGCGTTCGTAGTCAAATACAGATGATGTCACAGTTTTTCTTGGTGGAGTTATTTATATTTAATTTTAAGCCATAGAATAATCAAGTTAAAACACAATGTCACCCCATTAGCAAGAATGACTGGTAAAGCACCAAGAATAATCCCATAGACTAACCATAACAACAAACCACTCATGAACACAATTAGCATTACATAAGAGACATCTTTTGCTGATTTTGTCTGCCATATTTGGAGCATTTGCGGTAGAAAAGCGATGGTGGTTAATATACCTGCAGCTAATCCTAAAATGGTAATAAAATCCATATTTAACAATATGTCCTTGATTTGAACATTCTACCACATTAATTGCAGATATTTAACCGAATACTAGAAATTAATAGTTAAAAAAAAGGCTTTTTGGTACTTGTTATGCTAAACTTTTAAATAAAATGCTAATTTAAGAAACATTTGATTTGTAAATTTTCACACAACCTTTACAAAACTTTTAGTAATTTATTGATATATTTTTCAATAAAAATAGCTTATGGTATAAGTACCCAAGAGCCAAAAAAAATCAGAATTTCAGTTTGATTATTTACAGTAAATCCTCAAATTTTAAGGATGGTAAAGGATGTTTTTCTAAAGAATCTTTAATGGTTTTATCTATGATTCTTTCCTGCTCTTCCTGTTGTTTATCTTTTATTTCTTCATTTGTAAAAATCTGATCATAAGTCTCTATAAAACTAAGTAATACTTGCTTAAAATCTTGGTTGTTAATATCTATTTTTTGAGAAAATTCCTGTAATTTTGCTGATATTTCTTGACTGTTACTATTTGATGAAGTTCTAATTTTTTGTAAGTTTTCTGGAAATTTAGTTAATAAATCTCCCATATCAATTCCATGTTCTATAAATACATTTTGTAAAGGTTGTATTTGTTGATGAGATTGTTGTAATTGACTACTGTTATCGGTAAGTGAATTATCTAAAATCTCTTTAAATTGCTGCATGAATTTTTCTAATCCTAATTTAGCTAATTCAGGATTATTTGTGATTTCTCCAGGAGAAGCATTTGTGAGTTTACTTATCAAACCTATGATAAATTCTTCATCATTAGCAATTTGAGTTTTTTGTAAAAGTGAAGATTGAATAATTTCCACTAAGGGAATTTTTACATCTTCTAAACCTTGTTGAATTTGGGTTTCTAAATATTGTTTAGCTTCTATTTCTGTAATTTCAAAGGGAGTTATAGCATTAATATCAACGTTTTTTTCTTCGCCCAAAATTGTCAAAATGAGAAAATTACCATCTGGGATAATCTCATTTATTGGAATCAGAAAATACTTGCTTTGGTTAGCATTTACCCACAGAGATAAATCTTTGTGTTGATTGAAAATTTCATTCATCAGTTTATTAGAATAATTGATGTGGAATTAAAATAATTACGTTAGCTAATTATTTAGATTGTCAAATCATAATTTTCTATTTCTTCAAAAACTACTCCTCTAATTCCTACTTGTTCTAACGCCATACGGGCTTTACCGGATACAAAAAGTACGTATGGATAAACTGATAAACGAAAAATTGGAGGAAAGCCATCTTGAGGTTGTTTTAAAACTAGTTTATCTATAGAATCAACAAGATCTGTTCTAGTTAGATCAGGCTCATAAACAGAATTTTCCCAATCAAAAATATCAAGATGTTCTAGTAGTTGAACTGCTATGAACCGATGGTCTTCTTTTTCAGATCTTTGTCCTCCTAAGCCTATAACTTCACAATCAACCATAACAATAGGAATAGCTTTATATCGAAAATTTCCTACGCTAAGTAAGGTATTTAACATTTTTTGTGACATGATATTCCAATCAACATTATTAATAGGATAATCACTACTTTGAATTGCATCAAAAACTGCATCAAATTCAATTCTTTCTGGTAAATTGTATTCTCTTAATAAGGACAACTGAATATTCTCATATCCAGGAAATTTTACCAACCAGGCATCGTTATCTAAATCAATAAGATGGTCTAAATCCCATGAGAGAATATAATTTTTATTACAAATATCTTGTTTCATTCCATTACCTTCCATGTGCGTATATCATCTTCTAATTACCTTCCATGTGCGTATATCAGCTTCCAATTTAATTTCAACATTTTTCACACTTTTTGTAAGCACGTGACCTGGCACGTTATCTATACTACCATATACCCTAATTAGTTTCGCTAATTTACTATTCAATATATTCTCTGCGTGTTTATTCCATGGTTTATGACTTCCTTTGTGAAAAGGTAAATTATGTGATTCTTTTTGTCTTTTACCCTCACTATTAGAAGGTAAGTACATTAAATTAGATTTTTCATCAAGATCATAAGGTGGGTTTCCTCTTTTCATAGCTGCTTCTGTTAATGGATGTTTCCCAACTACAGCATCAGGAATTAGGTGATGTACTTGATGATTTTCTTTAGGTCCTCCTGCATTTTTAACTGCTTTTCTTTGGTTACTAATACGCTGACGCTTAGAATCTTCGCTAATTATACCATCTTTATCCACAGTTAATTTAGGATGTCCACTATTTTTATTACGGCGCTGAAGAATTCCACCTTTACGAGTACTAAGTTTGCCATCTTTTATTATATATCCTGGTAAACGTTTATTTTTAATATCCTTGATATTTTGTCCTATAAGTTTCCTTCCTTCTTCAAGATTATTTTGTTTAACAGTAGTGTGCGCTAATTCTTGTTCAAGTTGCTTTGCTTGTTTTGCTTTCTCCTCTGGATTTGATATTTTTTCAATTTCATTTAACCGTGTTTGTAGTTCTGGATTTTCTTTTAATTGTTTTTCATATTTTTGCTGAATCTCTCCACAAGTTGAACATTTAACTACACGACCATCTTTGAGAACTTTAATCTCATGACCATCCGCAGTTTTCTCTTTAGCAACTATTCCTGGTTCAATTTCTTGCTTATCTTGATGTTGGGTTCTTTCGTTTCCATCTTGATTAGCTTTCTTAGGTATGGAAGATTCAGTATTATTTTGTTTTTCACTAATTCTCCGATCTCTATCTAATTCTTTCCATTCTTCTTTGTTTAACTTCCGGTTTTCTAATTTTTGTTCTAATTCTGCTTTCCTCTCTGGTGTTAACTGTTTATTTCGATGATCATCATTATCAGTTAAATTTTTAGGTTTAGAAGTAGTATTATCAACTTTTGATTTATCAGATCCTAGAGAACGCAGTTTATCACCATAAAGTTTATTTGCTCCTGCTTTTGCTCCTGCTGCTGCTAAATTACTTAAAGCAGATGTTCCGGCACTTTCTCCTAACATTTCTAAAGAGAATTTTTCACCTTTAATTAGGGTTTTATCTGCCACATCAATGGCTGTATCAGCAATAGTATCAGTAGCAAATTCTGTTCCAGCTTTAAATAATTTATTATCAACTTTATCTAAATCTAGTTTCTTGCTAAGTTTACCAAAACCACCTTTAAGTAAATCACCTCCAGCATTACTTAGTAATGAACTAGCAGCAGATGAACCTAACATTTGCCAAGATAACTCTTTCTTGTCAATAAATACTTGTGTGAGTACGTCACTAGCTGTATCTGTGGCTGTTTCAATTGCATATTTAGCAGCATATTTACCAACGGTATTACTAATAGCTCCAAAGGCTTTATCTGCACCTCTAATACCTACCAATTGCAGTACACCTGTAACTGCTCCAATACCTGCTTGCATCGCATAATCTTGCCAAGATGACGTTTTACCATCAATCATGTCATTGGCGGCTTGTTTCAGTAGTCCTCCGGCTGCTCCTATTAATGCTGCTAAGGCGATCGCTGCTAATAATCCTACTCCTGAAGCTGCTAGGGCGGCGATCGCTACGGTAACAGCTACGGTAATGACAATATCAATCACAACCTTTAATACACTCTTCCAAGCGGGTTGTACTTTTGCGGCTGCGTCCTCGGCTGCTTTATCAATAGATTCAACTAAACTGGGGTTTTGATCTGAACCTTGTAAAGAACCCCGTAAACCTGCTTGTAATTGTGTGGCACTTTCGTCTAATTTGCCATCTAAATTGGTAATTACTCCTTGAATTTGCTGTTTTAAATTATCAACTAATTGACTAAATTCGCTCACAGTTTGATCTACACGAGCTTGTACCATACTCGTATGACCTTCTGTAAGTTGACTAAAGATATTAGTTGCACTTCCTACCATTTCTGTGGTACTGGTGGCAAATTCTTGCGCTATTTCCGCGCCTTGAGATGATGCTTGTTGTCCAATATTATTAATACTATTAATACTTTGGGCTGTTTGTTGTTGTAGTCCTTGAGTTGAGTTATTAATTCCAGTTTCTAATGCTATTTGTGTACTATTTTCAATCTGATTTAATTGAGTTTCTGCTTCTATAATTACCTGATTAATAGTTTGTAAATTAGGAGTTTTAATACCTTGAGCTTGTTGGGCAAATTCTTGATATGCTAATTCTAAATTAGTTGTACCTTGGGCAACAGATTGTTGTAAACTGGCAATTGATTGTTGTCCTTGGGTATCAATTCCTAATTTTTGTTGTTGTCCTAAATTTTGAACTTGACTTAATTGGCTGGCTTGCATTTGATCCAGAGAAGCCATTGTTCCATTTAAGTTTTGATCTAATCCTTGAATTTGACCATCTCTTGTTTGAGAGGCCATTGTTAATGCTTGTTGTTCCGATTGATTTAAATCATTTAAAGCACTATTATATTTAACTTCTAATTCTGAACTTTTGTTAGTAATTAATTGACTAATTCCATCATTTACTTGTCCTTTACTATTACCTAATTCATCCGCTTTTTGATTAGCATTATTAATTAATCCGGTTTTAAACTTAATACCTGCTTCATTAGCTGCATCTGTTTTTGCTTTCCGCCAATTTTGGACATAGGTATCTCGATCAAAACTTTCTAAAAATTTTGTAACTACATTACCGGGTTCTGGTGGTGACTGCTGAGAAAATGCAGCTTGTTTGTTAGCAACAATTCCATCCACATTTCCCGCTACTATTGTTCCTGCTTCTCGGAATTTTGTATTACCTGTTTTAAAGGATTGATCAACGTCTTGTCGACTTTTTAGACCTAGATCATTTAGTTGTTGAGTTGATTTTTGATATTCTTGAATTAATTTTTGTCTAGCTGCATTTGTAGAAGTTTGTATTCCTTGAACACTGCTATTATATTGAGTCGCAATTTGTTCTCTAGCTGCTGCTGCTTGAGTTTGTACTTGATTTTTAGCTTGAGCGATCGCATTATTAATTATGCCTTGATTTTGAGCGATCGCCGTATCAATTTCTGATTTTTGCTGATTTAAAGATGTGGAAATTTTAGGTGCAATTATTCCTCCCATGGCTGATACTTGTGCCATTCTTTCGCCACCAGAAGCCATAAAATTAGACATAGCTAATTCAGCTTGTCTTTGTTCTGCTTCCATTGACTGAGCAATTTTATTTTCAGGAATTTGTTGAACTACTATTCCTTGTTCAGCAGCAGCTAGAGAAGTTTGGGGATCATCTGTTTGATACAAAATCATCCCATTACCTACATCTCCCATAACTTCTGTAGGGTTAATATGATCAATTCCTGCTTTATTTGTAGCAAAAGTTGGTTTAATTACAGGCGGAGTAAAACTGATTTGTTGGCTTTTTAAATTCTGGGAATTAGACTCACTTTGATTAATTTCTTCCTGAGTTTGTGAAACTTCTGTTTGTGCTTCCTGAGATTTATTAGCTATAGTTTCTGTTTGCTGTTCTGTCTGATTTTCTCCTTCTGTACTTCCTTGCTCTTTACTACTTTCTCCTTGAGTATCACCTTTTTGATTATTAGTTTCTTGACTCTTTTCTTTTTCATCTACAACTTGTTGATCTTTTTCCTCACCTTCTTTTGTTGGCGCTTCTGATTTTTTAATTTCCTGAATAGCTTGATTAGCCTCATTATTAGCGGTTTTCGCTTCTTCTAAATTAGGTTCATTTTTCGGATTTTTTTGATCTTGTTCTTGATTTTGTATAACATTACCATTTTCCAGATCATTATTATTTGGTTGTATATTATTACTATTCTCTTGTTTATTATCTGTTTCTTTTTGTGTTTTTAATTGATTATTATTGTTTTGGGGGTCATTTTTAATATTTTCTGTATCATCTGTATTTACTGGATGATCAGAATTTTGATTAGTTACATCAGTAGTATTTTCTGTTTGTGAATTTGAGTTGTTATTTAATTCATTATCTTGACTAGGAACAATCTTACTTTCATCAATTTCTTTTCCCTGAATTTGTTCCTGTGTTTTTTCTTTTTCACATTCTGTGCATAGTCTTTGTACAGAGCTTTTCCCATTTTGCTGCACTACATGAGTCAATTCATGTGCTAATAATTCCTGTCCGTCTCTACTTCCGGGATTATAAGCTCCCTGACTAAAGAAAATATCT
>Ga0208481_1000064_pt1 | contig 30816 bp, 29 predicted proteins | sample LakMenEpi02Jun10_FD_150662 | JGI IMG/M metagenome (GOLD analysis project Ga0208481, IMG submission 150662) | Freshwater microbial communities from Lake Mendota, WI - 02JUN2010 deep hole epilimnion (SPAdes) | ecosystem: Environmental > Aquatic > Freshwater > Lake > Epilimnion/Euphotic zone ... | reverse complement strand
ACTGAGAGGCAGCGCGCGCCCCTCGGCGAACATGCTATGGAGCGCTCGTGATTTGCGCGTTCGCCTATAAGGGGGTGTCGGCCTTCTTGACGGCTTCCTTGAGTCTAGACAGGAATAAAAAACGGCCCGGTGTTTTCACCGGACCGTTCATCATGAAACCACAATAATGAAAAACGAAACAGAACGGACGCTTAGAGCAGTCCGGCTTTTTGCAGCGTCTGGAGGGCGCCGTTTTTGTTGATGGTCTTGAGCGCGCGGCAGCTGAGCTTGAGGCGCACATAGCGGCCGAACTCAGGGATAAAGATGCGCTTGGTCTGAAGGTTGGGGGAAATCTTGCGCTTCACGACTTTGGTGACGTGACGGCCGATACCACCTTTTTTCTTGGCCAAACCGGAGCGGTGAATTCTGCCGCCTGAGCGGACGCTGGTTCCTCGGATGATACAAATACGGGCCATGGCTTAAAAAGTGTTTTGGTTGCGGGGCGCGAAGAATGGCGATCGGGCTGAACCCGTCAAGACGAATCGTGCGATAAAATCACGATTTTTCCGTTCGCTAGCGCCCAAGCCGCTTGAGCCAGCGCTCGATGTCACGGAAAATGGCCTCTTTTTTCTCATCGTACATGAGCAGGTGGTAGGCATTCGGGTAATTTTGGTAGGTCACCGGCGTCCTCGGTGAAATGCGAGCCACAAAGCCGCGGACATCAGCGTCATTGTTGAAGAAATCCTTGCCACCGTGCAGGACCAGCACCGGCTTGCGGAAGGTGGCGGCGCAATCGTTCATGCCGTTGATGTGTGAGGTCAGGGCACCAATCAGGCGCAGCGTGTGCTCCCGGATGTGGTAGGGGTTTTTCACCGCCTGCTCGGCGTGATGCGACTTTTGCGTCATCTGGACATTCTGGCCGCCTGCGAGCATGTCGAGTGAGATGCGTGCCAGCGGCAGTGTCGTCGCGGCGATTTGCACCAGCCCCGGGGTCCATGCCGGGATGTCGTTGCGGAAGCGGACGATGGGGGAGGAAAGAATGAGTCCGTCGCAAGGGGCTTGATCGGGCGGGGCTTGGCGCCATGCGTGTGCGGCGATCAGCGCGCCCATGCTTTCGCCAAACCACACGACTTTGGCATCCGGGTGACGCTCGCGCACGAGGCCGGTGAAGGCGAAAAGGTCGCGGTACCAGTCACGCGGGTCGCCGATGTCACCGCGGCGCGCGTAGATCGGGTCGCTGCCTTGGCCGCGGATTTCATAGGCATAGAGCGCGGTGGTCGGTTGGTGCTTCAGCAGGTGCTGGCCGAGATTGTTGTAATCGATCGAGGCGCCGCAAAATCCATGGATGCCGATCACCACCACCTCGGGTTCGTGTTTTTCGGAGATCCATTTGCGGTAACCGAAAGTTTCGCCCTTTGCGCCGGCGGTCGTCGGATTTTGGACCATGACCGGCCCCGGCGCGCAGGCACCCAGGCACAATGCCATGGCCGCGGCGACGATCAGCCAAAGTGTCGCAGGTAGTCGGTCAATCACGGCAGCAGTTTCGTCGAGTCGCACAAAAAGGCAATGCCGGATGGCGCGGCCGCGCTTGCTTCCCCTACGCAAAAAATTCTGCGGAAATCTGATGAATTCCATTTCATTTGATACGGATCAGAATACGATAATCGTCACTTTCGATTCATTCGTTATGAAATCATGCATGTGCGCCGCATTGGCGTTTTTTGTATCGGCAGTGATGTCGCCGGCTTCACCCCGCTTGGTGGTTTCGACGCCTTCGTTGGTGCCGGAGTCGGCCATTGATCTGGTGCTTGATCTACCAGCCGTGGCTGCGGGCGATTTGGGCAAAGAGATGAAGAATGATTGGTTCGTGGTTGAGCCGGACCTTCCGGGCAAGCTGCGTTGGAAGGCACCGAATGTTGCGGAGTTCATTCCCGCGCGCTGTCCGGAAATTGGTGCGAGCTATGAGTTTTCGATGATGGAGGGCAAGAAGCACCTCGATGGTTCGGCGGTACCTGCGGGAAAACTTGCGAAGCTGGCTGCCGAAGATTTTCGCTCGCTCAGTGTCAAATGCCCGACGCTCTGGCAGGCGGATTTTTCTCCTTCCACGGCGGAGTTGGTCTTGGCCTTCAACGATGAGGTCGACCCCAAAGCGGTGGTGGCCCATGTGTCATTTGTTCCGGTGAACGGGCCGAGCGTTGCGGCTAAAGTCGAGCGTCCCGCCAAGTTGATGGATGATTTTTTCGCAGGCATTGATACCCGCATTTGGAAAGCGCGATGGAGTGAGAGGGTGGGTGAGAAGCTCGATGATGCGGGCGAGTTTTTGAATGTGGTCGTGGTCAGGCCCGAGATGCCCTTGCGGCATGACAAGAATTGGCGCCTTGTGATTTCCGAAGGGCTTCCCAATGCGTCAGGCACCGCAATCTGTGAAACGGGGAGAGACTATGCGATTGGTGAAATTCTTCCTTTCGAGATCAGAAAAATCAAAGGCGAGACCATTGCCAATGAAGGGCGCAAGATCGCGATCGAATTCACGCATCGAATTCCCCAAGGCTTTGCTCCGGAAACGCTTGCGACCAAGCTCAGCATCAATCCACCGCCGACAGGGTTCATGCGCTTCAAGGTCGATGGCCAAACACTTTACATCAGCGGCGACTTCTCGCTGGCGGACAAATACGATGTGTCGTTTAGTGGGCCGTTTGAATCCAACGACGGCTTGCCGCTGGTGTCGGGCAACTCCGCGTTGGTCACATTTTCGCATCTCGAGCCGAGCCTCGCATTGCCCTCGACCAACGAGGCGCAGCTTGCCGCAGGCTTTCGCAACTATCACATGGAAACGGTCAACCTCGCCAGTCTCCGTGTGCGAGTGAAACAGCTCCGCGGTGTGGACCTCATCCGTACCTATCAGGGATATCGCCGATACACCGGAGTCGGCCACGATGCGGCGCGCATTTCACCGACAGCGCTTTTGCCATGGGACATGGTCGTCGGCGAAACAGTCGCCGAGCGCGAGATCGTGCTGGGCAACCCGATCGACAGCTCGAAGCAGGTCACCTTGGATTGGAACGAGTGGTTGCCAAAGTCGTCCGATGGCTCGACCTATTTTCTCGATGTCGTCGGAGTGCAGCATCCGAAAATCACAGATCCGGCAAAGCGTGGTGCCCAAGCCATCATCCAACTTACCGACATCGGCCTTGCGTGGAAATTTACCGGCAAGGAGTCGCTCATTTATGCCTTTTCCTGCGAAACCGGCGCACCAATGCCGGGCGTGCAGTTCGAGCTTTTTGGTGAGGATGCAGCCTCCATGGGCAAGGCGCTGACGAATGACCAAGGCCTCGCGACGATCGAGCGCAATGATGGCTTGAGGCATCTGCTTGCAACGCGTGGTGCGGATTCATTTGTGACGGTCTTCGACTCGACCATCGACACGGTGGGCATGTGGAATTTTCCGGTGCGGTATCAGTGGGGCAAGCCACCTGAAATGTCGCGCAAGGTCATGCTTTTAACTGACCGCTCGCTCTATCGTCCGGGCGAAACAGTGAGGCTTAAGGGCATCATCCGATCACTTCGCGGCAACGCGATCGGGATGGATGCGTTGCCACCTGCAAGGTTGGTGCTGCTCGATCCCGAGAGCCGAGAGATTCTCAACGAGCCGATCACGATTTCCGCCAATGGCTCATTCGATTTCAGCCACAAGCTTGCGCCATCGACGGTTGGCGAGCATCAGATCCGGCTGGAGTTTCCTGACGAGCTGCGCGCGGCCGAGGAGCTTAAGGCAAAAGAGGGCGACTGGTATGAAATCGAATCGATGTTCAACAACGCGAGGCATGCCATTGCTTTGCAGGTGCAGGAATTCCGGCGCAATGCGTTTGAGATCACTCAAAGCATCGCAAAACCGGAAACCGGCGCGAAGTCGGTGACGGCGGAGCTCGCCGCGAAAACTTATCAAGGCCAAGCGGTCGCCATCGGAACCGTCCGCCATTTCTCACGGGTGAGTCCGGTGAACCTTTACCCCGAGCGCTTTCGCGATTTTCTGTTTGGCAATCATCGCGATGAGGATGGGGCTTATTGGTATCATTACTTCGGCGAGCAGGGCCGCTCTGATGAATCTTCCAATGCAGGCGCGGTCCAGATGCAGGGTGATGCAAAGCTCGCATCCGATGGCACGGCGCGCATCGAGGTTGAGATCCCTCAATCGGAATTTCCGAGCGCGCACGAAGTTACCATCTCATCCGATGTGACGGATGCGAATCACCAGACGCTCAACTCCGTGGCGTCGGTGACCGTGCATCCGGCGTCGGTGTATGTCGGCATTTCGCGTGTCGATCAATTGGTGCGGATCAATGAAGAATTGCCATTGAAAATTGTTGCGATTGCCGCCGACGAGCGCCCGTTCGCCGACGCGCTGAAGTTGACCGCGACGCTGAAACGCGAGGTGAATTCGGCGGTCAAAACGCGTACGAATTCCGGTGAGATCGCGACCCGCAACGAGGCGACTGAGGAGTTGGTTTCCATCAGCGAGCTCACGCTCGATCCGAACGCATCACTGCGCGACGGACAGCTTTTCGGCGTCACGCCCGCGTCGCCCGGTCGCCACTTCCTCACGCTGCGCGGCACTGACCCTCAAGGGCGTGCATTTGCCACGGTCGTGCAATTCCACGTTTACGGCTCCGACGATTTTCCGTGGAAGTACGAAGAGGGCATCCGTGTCAAAATGCTGGCGGAGAAAAAATCGTATCAGCCCGGAGAAACCGCGCGTGTGTTGGTGCTCTCGCCGATCGAAGGCACGGCTTTGGTGACAGTCGAACGCGAGAAAGTGCTGCGTTCATTTTTCACCCAGCTCAAGGCGGATCAGCCGGTGATCGAGGTGCCGCTTGGTGATGAGGACGCGCCCAATGTCTATGTGTCGGTGTTGATCGTCAAAGGTTCGAAAGAATCCGCGCGCAAATTCCCCGAGCCACAGCTGCGTCTGGGCTACTGCGAGCTGACGGTCGAGAATCGTCGCGATCGCCTTAAGGTCGAGATCGACAAGCTTGCGACGGATCCGCGACCTGGTGACGATGTGACGCTGACCGGTTCGGTGTTGCTACCCGATGGCAAGCCGGCGGTTGGTGCGGAGGTAACGCTTTATGCCGAGGATGAGGGCACGCTTGCGGTGATGGGCTATGAAACACCGAGGCCGATGGATTTCTTTTACGATCCGCGAATCCTCTCGGTGAGCGCGGGGACATCGTTTGAATCGTTCATCCCGGAAGACATCGAATCGCAGTATTTCCACAACAAGGGATTCTTCGTCGGCGGTGGGGCAGATGCGGCTGCGTTTGCCGAATTGTGGCGCAAAAATTTCGATCCTTGCGCGACATGGGCGCCCGCGTTGGTGACGGATGAAGCGGGAAAATTTCGTCATGCGTTTAAGTTGCCCGACACGCTGACGCGTTACCGCCTGATCGCCGTGGTGCATCATGGGGCCACGAGTTTCGGCCATGCGGAGTCGTCGATGGTTGTGAAAAAAGATCTCATGATCGAACCTAAGGTGCCGCGTTTTGCAAATCAGTTGGATGCGATCAAACCGCAGATCCAAGTGGTGAATGCATCGCGGTTTTCCGGCACATGGAGGATTGAGTTCAATGCCCACGCGGCAGATGGCACGCCGGTTTGCAGGGTGCAGGGAAATGATATCGAGATCGTCTCACTCACTCCCGGCGCTTCGGCGACACTGGTATTTCCTGTGCTGGCCGAAAACACTGGTGAGGCGGTGATGACATGGAAAGCCACACCGGTGTCGCTCGCGAATGGCGCGCTTTCCGCCGACCTCACGCGCCAGCTTTCCGATGCGGTCGAATCCCGTTTTCCGGTGAAGTACCCGGCGCCGCTGTTGCGTCAGGTGAAAATCTTGAGCCTCGACAAGCCGGGCGTGTCAAGTGACCTCGCGGCGTTGATCGACCCTGCCATGCGCGGTGGCATTGGCAAGGTGGAGGTGAGCCTCTCGCGCTCGCCACTTTCCGCCGCAGCCGACTCGGTGGATTTTCTTTTGAAATATCCTTACGGCTGCGTCGAGCAGTCGACTTCGGCGATGATCCCTTGGTGCATTGCTGGCGATTTGAAAGCGCACATACCGGCCTTGGCAAAAGCGAGTGAGGCGGAGTGCCGCGCGGCCATCCAAATCGGAGTCGACCGCTTGCTTTCGATGCAACTGCCCAATGGATCATTTGCTTATTGGCCAGGAGACAACACGACGGCCGAATGGGCGACACCCTATGCTGGTCTGGGTCTATTGATGGCGGCGGATGCCGGTGCCGGAGTGCCACCATCGACCATCGATGCGATGTGCCGCTACCTCATGGAAAGTCTGCGTGGCATGGCTCAAACCCGATCTGCGAGCGAGCTGGAATTGCACGCGCGTTCGCTGTTTGTGCTGGCGTATGCCAAAAAGGCGCAAGTCGCCTACCAAAATGTACTGGCCGGGCGGGCGAATGAATTGAGCGCTGAGGCTCGTGCCTTGTTGGCTGCGGCCATCGCCAGATCGAGCTCGAATGACAAAGACGCGCTCGCCGTGGCGCGTTCGCTTCTCGCCCCTGGAAAATCCACCACAACCGATGACGAGGGTGATTGGATGTCATGCTCGCCCGACATGGCGCTGAAGCTTCTCGCATGGACGCAGATCGACCCGCGCGGCAATGAGGCGCTGTCATCGCTCGACCGCTTGCTCAACGAGCGCAGCCCCTACGGCCATTGGCGCACGACTTGGGTGAATGGCTGGTCGCTGATCGCCATGGGACAATTTGCAAAGCATCAGGAAAAAACAGCGGCCACGACATCGCTTATGATTGAAAGCAACGAGGGCAGCGAGACACTGAAGATCGATTCCGAAACTCCCACTCTCACCCGCGCATTTGATCTCGGTACGGATATGAAAATTTCGGCCACCGCAGAGAGCTCGGCATTTGTTCGCCTCAGCGTCACATCAAAGCCCGCCATCACTCCGGTCAAGCCGCTCGCTCGCAATGGCCTTTCGATTGATCGCTTGATGTATCGGGTCAACCCGGATGGTTCGATGGATGTTCTGCAAGAGCCGACCGTGGGCGATTTGATCCGAGTGACGCTGCGGGTGACGCTGCCGCATGACGGAACGCGTTATCTGGTCATCGATGATCCGCTGCCTGCGGTTTTTGAATCGGTGAACACCGACTTCGCCTCGCAATCGTCCGGCAACAGCGCCGCAAGCGCCGAAAATGATTGGCATGTCAGCCACTCGGAAATGCGCGGTGACCGCACGGTGTTTTTCCTCGATCACATTCCGAAAAAAGGCACCTACACGGTGAGCTACCTTGTGCGCTGCACGCTTGCGGGCAAGGCCATCGCGCCACCGGCAAAGGTCGAGTCGATGTACGATCCGGAAAACTTCGCGCTTTCGGCCTCGAGGGGATTCACTGTCGAGTGATCGACTTCGCTCACTGGTTGCTTGGCTGAAATGTGGCCTTGGTGAAAAAAGCGCGGGCTTCGCCGACGAGATAGAGCGATCCAGCGACAAGCACCGGCGTGCCATGTTTGCGCGCGGCGTGGTAGGCTGATTCAAAATCGGCGAATGTTTCGTGCTCCGGCGCATCAGGTGGAAGGCATGCGACCAAGTCGCCGACCGGTGTCGCGCGCGGGGAGTTGATCGGGCAGATGAAAATTTTTGACGCGAGCGGGCAAAGAATTTTGAGAACCCCTGCGATGTCCTTGGCGTCGACCGCGCTGAAGACGAGCGAGGCTTTTTTTTCGGGGAATTCGCTGTGCCATGTTTTGGTGAGAGACTCTGCCGAGTGCGGATTGTGGGCGCCGTCGAGGATCACATCGGGTAGGATTTTTTCGAAGCGCCCGTGCCATGACACCGAGGCAAGGCCATGGCGCAGGACATCGGTGTTGAGGGGTAGCCCGGCGCGATGCAAGGCGGCCACGGCGAGTGCCGCATTCCAGCGTTGATGTTCGCCTGCCAGCGCCATGCCGTATCCGCCCAGCGGCTCGGTGATGAATTCCAGCGGCGCGCGTTTTTCATTCGCCTCTTTTTCCAGCACGATGCGCGCTTCTTCCTCCTGCGGCGATGAAAGTGCCGGTTTGCCTTCGACAAAAATTCCGGCCTTTTCCTTTGCGATGGCACCAAGCGTGTTGCCAAGCCATTCCATGTGATCGAGACCGATCGGCGTGATCACGCACACATCCGCTGGTACAGCGGTGGTGGCATCTAGCCTGCCGCCCATGCCGGTTTCGAGCACAATGATCTCGCATGCGCATTCGCGAAACCAACGCATTGCCAATGCGAGCGAGATCTCGAAAAAAGTCGGATGCGTCTCCATTTTCTCGCAGATCACGCGCAACTCTTCCAGCATTGCGGCACATGTTTCCTCGGGGATTTCACGGCCGGAGACCTTGATGCGCTCGCGAAAATCAATCAGGTGCGGTGAGGTGAAAAGCCCGCTGCGTTGCCCGCAGGATCGCGCGATGCTGTCGATCATCGCGCAAGTGCTGCCCTTGCCGTTGGTGCCCGCGACATGGATCACCTTCACGCCGTGCGCGGGATAGGCGAGGAACTCCTTGAGCAGCTGACGCGCGTTGTCGAGACCTAGCTTGATGCCGAAGGTCTGCGTGGAGAACAACCACTCGATGGCTTCGCGGTAGTTCATGTTGCCGGATCCACGGATGGATTCTCCCGATGCGGATGGGCTTGCGCCTCAGCCATGATTTGCGAGCGCTTCCATGAGATAGCGTGCGGGGCGGAAGTTTTCGATCAGCACCTCACGCTGCGCTCCGCGAATCATGCGCACTTGGCGGATGTTGAAGTTCGGGGTCTTGTGTGGTGCGAAGAGGATGTCGTCGTGCGTGGAGTTTTCGTGTTTTTTGAACATCGATGGCAGGATGTCACCGCCGAGATGATCATCGCGGCCGGTTGCAAGGTGACAGGTGCCGAGTACCTTTTCGTCCTGAATGTCGGCGCCTGATACCGGCAGCACCTGTGTGCCGAAACCAAGCTCGCCGAGCGTGCCGGTCATCGGGTCATCCTTCAACCGTGCATTGTGCGCGTCGATGGTGGATTGGTTTCCGGAGATCAGCGTAGAGTGGATGATGCAGCGGTTTTCGACTTCGAGCACACCGAGCGTGCCATCCTCGTATTTCATGGGAAATTGACCGCGTGCGTCGCTCGGCACGAAATATACCTCGCCGGCCGGGAGGTTGGCGATATCGGGTGATTTCCCGAGGCACAGGCCGTGGGATTTTTGCGCTTCCTGACCATCGAGGCCGAGCCATGCGGTGAGCACGCGTCCGTCCTCGAGCGCGAAATCGATTTCGATCGCGTCGGCACGAGTGAGTGCCAAGCGAAGTTTTTCCGCGTCGGCGGAGACTTCATGGTAATCGACCGCAAGGCCGGAGTTGAGAATCACATCGTTGAGCCCGTGCAGCGTCGCGCCGCGGAAGCCGTATTGCTTGCACTTGGCAGTCAATGGAGCAGTCGCAGAATAGGTCGAAATGCACAGGATGAGATCGTATGTCGGATAGATGTCGCGCTCGAGCGAAAGGTGCTTGCCTGCGGTGTCCCACACATCGTCGGCAAGATCGAGATTCGATCCATGCGTGCAACGATAGGCAAACATTTCCCCGCCACTCATGCCGAGGCCCTCCATCACGCCATTGCGTAGCCCTAAATAGAAATGCTTGTGGGCATTTTTCTGCACCGGAAAACCTTCGTGTTTTAGAAACGTGAAGTCCTTGATGAGTGCCGCAGGTTCATCGAAATCGATTAGAATGCAAACGCGGCAACCTTCGGTCGGCGCAAAAACAGTACCGAGCAAACGCTTGAGATCGAATGCCGGAAAATGGCGTTTGTTCGGATTGAGAAGAATTTCTTCACTCAAATACTCGGGCGGTGTGGCGAGTGTGTTCTGTGACATGTCCACGGAACCTAACATCTCATGACTTGGCCGCAAGGGCGATTGATTGTCTGAAAAGGTGATCGCATCACCCCGATCACGGTTTTCCGGCATCGCGCAGGTTGGCAAGTTCGACCGTCATGTCCTCGAGGCGATGCCAAAGCCCGCTTGCCACATAGATTGGCGCGCCGCAGCGAACCGCAAGTGCGATGCAGTCCGAGGGGCGTGCATCGAGCTCGATGATCTTGCGCTCCATGATCTCGTTTTCGGCCTCGATGATCAGCCGCGCATGGTAAATTTCCCCGACGAGATCGAAAATGACCGCTCGCGAGATGTTTGCGCCGAATGCCTGAAGCGTGAAATGATAAAGGTCGTGGGTCATTGGGCGCGCCGATTGGTGGCCGGAAAGAACTTGATTGATCGCGGCACCCACAGCGGGGTCGATGTACATGAGAATGGTTTTCTTGCCGTCGCCTAAAAATGCCGCGCATCCGGCATGTGTGGGAAACATGGCGATCGGCTCGACTTCGACAAGTGGCGACATGTCGGGACTTTCGCGGCGGACCACCTGGCAACCAAGAGCAAAAAACCATTTTGGCGGCGGGCTCCCGCCCCCAGCTCATTGCCGCCAAGCGTTCGATACAACCCTGGCTCCCTCCCTTCCAATATCGCTTCTTTCAAAGCTTGGCAGGCTTGGTGGCGCGTGGCTTACTTTCCTTCCAAGCGACCATGACTTCAATCACTCGTAATTCCGGGCTGCTGATTGCGGCACTCTTGCTGAGCCAGTGCGCCCCGCATGTCCCAAAAAACTGCGCTTCAATCCCACGATCATCGCGCGCGCCCTCGGCTTCGCTGATCGATGAGGCCCGCGCCAACTGGTCGATCCTCGGCAGCGCTTCGCGCCAAAACGAATGGCCCGCCGCACGCGATCGCTACAACGTCGCAGTCGGCAAGCTCTTCGATCAGATCCGCTGCGGCCGTGGCTCGTGGAATGATCGCGCCGCATCGATCGGCACCCGCCTTGCCGTCGCCGATCGCAAGCATGTCGATCCCGACACGCTCGACGCGCTTGTGCCTGCCTCGAGCATTGAGGTCACCGAAGTCAAAAAACACAACGGCACCCACGGCCTTGGTATTCCGGTAGTCGGTTGGAAAACTACCTCACCGGTCGGCATGAAGCGCGAGCGCTATCTGCTGCCCAACGGACTTCCCTACAACATCACCGCCACTCTCGAATTCGACCGCAAAGGCATGCCAACCTGGCAGTTCAACAAACGCTGGGCAGTCGAGACCGCCACCATCGGCGGCCACAAGCACCCGCTCGCCGCCGATTGGTCCGCACCGAATGACTTCTACTGGAAAATGTGCGACCTCGACGACTTGGTCATCCAAAATGTGCTGCTGCCCGATCGCTTCACCGAGGAAACCGGCCTCTATTTCGTCACTCCTTACGATCCCAACAAAATCCCTGTCGTGCTCGTTCACGGACTCGTCTCAAGCCCCGACGCATTCAAGAATGTCATCAACGAACTCGCGCCCGAGCCATGGTTTCGCGAAAACTATCAGATCTGGCTCTACAACTATCCGACCGGAAGTCCGTGGATCTACAGCAGCATGAAATTCCGCGAACTGATGCGCGAGGCCTGCGCCTACGCCCGCAGCAAAGGTGGCAGCGAAAAACTCAACCGCATGGTCGTCGTCGGTCACTCGATGGGCGGACTCGTCAGCCGCTCCAGCGTCACTGATCCCGGCCAAGAACTTTACAAGGCCTTGTTCAACAAACCGATCAACAAAATCAAAGCCTCCGATTCCACCATGCGCCTGATCCGCGAAGGCACGCTCTACAAACCGCTCAGCGAGCCCAAGCGCGTGGTCTTCCTCGCCGTGCCGCATCGTGGCAGCCCGATGGCAAACCTGACATTTTCCAACTGGATTTCAAAACTGATCAAGCTTCCCAAGACCCTCACGGTGGATCTGCTCGATGCCACCCTCGTCGCCATGAGCGACATCGCCCAAGGCGAGAGTGCGACCAAGCATCTGCCGACCTCGATCGACAGTCTCTCACCACGGGCGCCAGCTACCGTCGCGCTCAATAAATTGCCACTGCCGAAAAACATCACGTTCCACTCGGTCATCGGCGATCGCGGCAAGGGCGATACCCCTAACAGCAGCGATGGAGTCGTGCCTTACTGGTCTTCGCATGTCGCACCGGTCGCCTCCGAATTGATCGTCCCCTCCGACCACAGCGTGCCCAACAACTTGCAGGCATCGGAGGAGCTCAAGCGCATTTTCAAACTGCATCTCAAAAGTAAAAACTGATACGACGCGGTCTTCGGTAAATCGATTTTCGCATTCCCGGCCATTTCCCCATCATGAGTCCTGAGCAACAACTCACCGCCCTCACCAAAGGCTGCGCCAAGGTCCTTTCGGAAAAAGAACTGCTTGAAAAACTCCGCCTCGGACGGCCGCTGCGCGTGAAGCTCGGCGTCGATCCCACCGCGCCCGACATCCACTTCGGTCACACGGTCGCGCTCGAAAAGCTCCGCCAATTCCAAGAACTCGGCCACCAAGCGGTTCTGCTGATTGGCGACTTCACAGCCACCATCGGCGACCCCTCCGGCCGCTCAGCCACCCGCCCGCCTCTCACCCGCGACGAGGTCCTCGTCAATGCCGAGACCTACACCGACCAAGCCTTTAAGATCCTCGACAAGTCAAAAACCGAAATCGTCCACAATGGTGATTGGTTTCGCAAAATGACCTACGAGGAAATCCTCAAACTCAACGCCAAAGTCACACTCCAACAAATGCTCCAGCGCGAGGACTTCCGCAACCGCGTCGATGCCGGCCAGGAAGTGCGCCTGCACGAACTTCAGTATCCGGTGATGCAAGGCTGGGACTCAGTGGAAATCCGCGCCGATGTCGAGCTCGGCGGCACCGACCAACTTTTCAACATCCTCGTCGGCCGCGACCTTCAAAAGGAAGCCGGCCAAGCACAGCAAGTGGTGATGGTGATGCCGCTGCTCGAAGGCCTCGACGGTGTGCGCAAGATGTCGAAGTCCTACGGCAACTACATCGGCGTCAGCGATCCGCCACAGGAAATGTTTGGCAAACTGATGAGCGTCTCCGACGAGCTCATGGCTCGCTATTACACGCTCCTGCTCGGCGAGGCCCGCGACCCGTCGGGCCATCCGATGGACGCCAAGAAGTCACTCGCCGAGAAACTCACCGCCCGCTACCACGGCGAGGCCGCAGCCACCGCCGCTCGCGCCGACTGGGACACGCGCTTTTCGAAAAAAGATCTCTCCGCGGCCGAACTGCCGGAAATTTCCCTCGCCAATCTCCCCGCTGAATCGACCGTGCTCACGCTCACAGCCCACGCGTTCAAGTCCGCCTTCGGCCTGGAAAAATCCAACGGTGAGCTTCGCAAGCAGTTCATCTCAAGCGGCTCGGTCCAACTCAACGGCGAGAAACTCACCGATCCGGCCGCAATAGTTACGCCAATGGCAGGCGACACGCTCAAGCTCTCGAAGAAGCACGCCGTGCGCTTAGTTTGATCCGGTACGCGGCAGCCAAGCTCAACGCTTGGCCACGCTTGCAAGGCTCGGTTGCTGGCGAACGATGTTGGCCAACATGCGGCGGCAATGCTCGTAGCCGGTGCGCTGGCTCAAAATTTGCGCGCTGCGCGCAAATGAACCCCACTGGACAATCTGCACCTCCACATTGCGGCGGCCCCAAATGTTCATGGTTTCCTTGTTCGGCTTGTAAATGTCGATCGTGCCGGTACCGGTCAGCGCCGAACCGTAATCATCGACGACATAAAGATGAGACAGACCCTTGATGCGGAAGGTGGTACCCACCGGATAGAAAGACCAGTCGGCGGCCGCGCTGCGCACCCGGTCGGAGTAGCGGAGATTCGTACCCGCGGCATTCTTGCTGCCATAGACGAGGTGATCGTCCTCACTGCAGGTGTATGCCGTCGTGCGAGCGACGCGATGACGCTCGCTGAACGCGTAAACCGGCATGCCGTGCTTGTCGCGTGGCTTGCCAATTGCGGCGGACATCAACTGCGAGGAAGGCCCCGCCACTTGGAAACTTTCGCGCTTGGTTTCGCGGGCATGGGCGATGGCGTTGATCTTGGACTTCGGAATGACGGTGAGGTCGGAGTTTCCGCAGCTGGCCAACAGGCCAATCGCCAAGGCTAAGGTGCCGATATTCGCAAATCGAAATGTCATGAGCTCAAATGGTTGTGAAGCTGTCTGGTTCGGCCGACCCGCGCTTCACACGCATCGCCCAATTGCGCCCTAGGACTAGCCCCGCTACGGGACCGGCGCAAACGGAAAAAACCCGAAATTTCGCAAATTTCGCAAAAAGCAACTGATTTTCAACGACTTATGAAAACGAAAAAATGCCATTGAGGGCAATTTTTGTATGCACAAAGCACATCCCACGGACCTCAAAAAATGCCCGCCGGGACCCAGTTCCCCCGCTCAACCGGACGGGTGGCCATCGAGTCAAAGAAGCAATCGATGCCCGGCCTGACCGCCAAATCACTCAAGGCCTCAGCCGGCCGCCCCCAGCGCCACACAAACCCCTCGTCGGCCAAGCGCAATGGCCTCACGCGTGATTCACCTTTGAGTCCATGTGGTGCCGTGACATTGGCCGCCCCGGAGAAGAAGGCATCATCTAACAGAAATTCCAAAGCACGCAGGAAGTCTTCCATGTGCAACCACGCCTCGTCCGCCGCGAGGCCCGGAATTTTTCCAGCCTCAGCCTCTTGCACCAGCACCCTGCCAAGCCGCATCGCGACCTTGCGAGTCCGTGGCGCTACCAGCGCACCAAAAAACGAATCCTCCCAAGCCAAGGCCGCACGACTCGCCGCGCGCTCTCCGGGCTCGCCCGACCACTCGTCGTGAATGCGATCGGCGGCCTCGCCATACCAATCGACCGTCGAGGCATTAAGCCACACGCGCGGCGCCACTCGGCATCCGGCCACCGCCCGACCCAAGGCACGCGTCGACTCAAGCCGCGCATCGGGATCGTCACCATCGGCCAGATTCACCACCGCCTCCGCACCCTCCAAGGCCATCGCCCACGCACCAACATTTTTGCCATCCCATTCCAAATACATCCCATCCCCATCATCGCACGCAACGCCCTCGCGACGACGACCCACCGCGACCACCTCCCAATCAAGCCGCGAAAAATGACGGCACGCATAGCGACCTAAAACACCCTCCGCTCCCATCACCACAATCACCGGATTCATAAAATTTGTCTGTTTGATTTCAGGATCTGAATTTCAAAAATTTCTGAAAAATCTGCTTTCCGCGGTCATGCCAATTCATCCCAGCAACTTCGCCGCCATCTGAATGGCAAATCCATGCTTCATCATCGCCACCCGGTCGGCCATTCGGGAGGCAAACTCGACGAACTCCTCAAGCTGCCTCATCTGCTCGTGAAAGGCCCGACCCTCCGGCGTCGCAATCCCGCGGCTTTCCTCCGCGCACCTGCGCACCACCTCCAACGCGGGGTCGATCTCACGCCGCTTACGCTCCCGCGCCACCACCGTGAAAATTCGCCACACGTCCTTCTCCGCCTCAAAATACTCACGCCGCTCGCCCTTTCTCACGACCACCCGCAACAAACCCCACGCGACCAGTTCCTTCAGGTTCGCATGCGCATTGCCACGGCTGATCTCCAAAGCCTCCATCACCTCGTCGGTCGACATGGGTTCGGCCGACGTCATCAACAAGGCATGAATCTGCGCCATCGTGCGGTTGATTCCCCACTGCGTGCCCATCGCTCCCCATTGGGCAATGAATTCCTCACGCGCTTGCTCGAGGCGGTCGTCGGCTTTGACTTTCATCAGTTTCAATTATTTCCGAAAATTGAGGACGGAGCAAGGGAAATGATTCGCCACATCAGCAGCGCCCTCAAAGCGCTCGACTTTCCCACTGCCCCAAGGCCATTTTCCCGGCCGTGAAAGATCGATTTTCAGGCCCCCGCCGCGAACACGGCAAACAGGCGCGCGAGAACCGTCATGTCCGCGATGCGGAAAAGTCCGAGAAGACCATGCCCGCTCTTGATGAGGACGAGCTGATGGCACTGATCGCCGAACACGAGGTGCCATTCGTGCTGATCCTCGACTGCGTGCAAGACCCACACAACCTCGGCGCAATCCTTCGCACGGCCGATGCCGCCGGTGTGCATGCGGTGGTCGCGCCCAAAGACAAAGCGGTCGGCATCACCGAGACCGTGCGCCGCATCTCGGTCGGCGCCGCCGATCATGTGCCTTTCGCGCAAGTCACCAACCTCGCCCGCACGATGGAGAAACTCAAAGCCGCCGGACTCTGGCTCGTCGGCACATCGGATCATGCGAAATCAAAGTCGATCTACGAACTCGATCTCAAAGGTCCGCTCGCGCTGGTGATGGGGGCCGAAGAAAAAGGCATGCGCCGACTCACCGAGGAAAATTGTGATTTCCTCGCATCGATCCCGATGGCCGGCAAAGTCGAATGCCTCAATGTCTCGGTGGCCACCGGCGTTTGCCTGTTCGAGGCGGTGCGACAGCGCGCAAACCCGATATCATGAACGAGCCCGTTCGCATTCTGTCCGACCTCCACCTCGGACACAAAATTTCGCGGATCAAGCAAGTCTCCGCGCTACGCCCGCTGATCGCCGGTGCCGGCACGGTGATCTTCAATGGCGACACCTGGCAGGAACTCGCCGCGCCATTTCGCCAGCGAGCGCGCGAAATGCTCGATGAGCTCCAATGGCTCTGCGCCGAGGAGGCGGCCGATGCGATTTTTCTGCCGGGCAATCACGACCCGTCGTGGCCGGGCAAGGGCTGGATCGAATTGGCAAATGGCCGCATCGTCATCAGCCATGGCGACAGCCTGCTCTTCGACGGTTCACCATGGAAACGCGAGATTCTCGGCAACCGTGAAAAAATCCTCGAGATGTGGCGGCAATTTCCCGATGCGGCGCACGATCCAACGCAACGCCACGAACTCGCCCGCCTGATCGCTCGCGAACTCTGCTCGGTCGAGCACCCTTCCGGCCGGCATTTCATCCATCGCGCATGGGACGCCGCGTTTCCGCCAACCCGCGCCCTTTTCATGCTCGAAAGCTGGATGCATCAAGGCCGCCACGGAGCCACATTTCTCGAACGCTATTTTCCAAATGCCGAGGTCCTCGTAATGGGTCACTTCCATCAACGCGGCTGTTGGCAACATCGCGGCAAACTCATCATCAACACCGGCACCTTTATGGATCCGGGCCGCGCCCAATGGGTCGAGTGGCAGAATGGCCAACTCAGCCGCGGCCGCATCATCGAAGGCCCGCAAGCCTGCAAACTCAGCGACACACTCGACCTTTGGCGTGTCGAGTAAATTTCCCGTACCCGCCTCATCCGGCCCCGAAGTAGTGGACTCTCGGCTTGAAAAGCCCCTCGGCTGGGTTTATCAACGCGCGCCCACGCAACCTTTCGGGCCATCCTTTCATCATGAACGCCATCACTCGCTGCTTCGATACCTACTGGTCCTCCTCCATCGGGAAAAAAATCGTGGTCGCCGTGACGGGTATCTTGCTCTGCCTGTTTCTTGCAGGGCACCTTGCCGGCAACCTGCTGATCTACGCCGGCCGCGAAGCCTTCAACGAATACGCCGCGTTTCTTCATTCGATGCTACACGGCGCCGGCATCTGGATCGCTCGCATCGGATTGCTGGTGGCAGTGACGCTGCATGTCGTCGGCACCATCGCGCTGACGCGTCAAAATCGCGCTGCTCGCCAACCCTATGAATGCAAGGCGACCATCCAAGCCACCAAGTCATCGCGCATGATGATCTGGTCGGGTCTCACGATTCTCGCCTTTGTGATTTTCCACCTGCTGCACTTCACCGTGCGTGTTGATTGCCAGCTTGCATCACTCGGCAAGGAAGACCCCTACGGTATGGTGATCGTTGGCTTCAAAAGCATTCCTGTTTCCGCATTTTACATTCTCGCGATCACGCTGTTGTGCTCGCACCTGCATCACGGAGTGGCCTCGATCTTCCAGACACTTGGTTTGCGAACCAAGAAAAACGATGGTGCCATCCGCCAATTTTCCGGCGCCTTTAGCCTCGTCATTTGGCTCGGTTTCCTTTCGATCCCGATCTCGGTTCTTCTCGGATTTTTGAAATTCTGAATGCCCATCGCGGCGGTCAACTCCAACCACATTTCCCATGTCCATCATCCTCGACAGCAAGATCCCATCCGGCCCGCTTGAACAAAAGTGGTCCAAGCACAAGATGGACTCCAAGCTCATCAACCCGGCGAACAAGCGGAAGTTTTCCGTGATCGTCGTCGGCTCCGGCCTTGCCGGTGGAGCGGCCGCCGCATCGCTCGCCGAGCTGGGCTATCAGGTGAAATGCTTTTGCTATCAGGACAGCCCGCGCCGCGCGCACTCGATCGCTGCGCAGGGTGGCATCAATGCCGCGAAAAACTATCGCAACGATGGCGACTCGGTGCGCCGTTTGTTTTACGACACCATCAAGGGTGGTGACTTCCGCTCGCGCGAGGCGAATGTCTATCGCCTTGCCGAAGTGTCGAACTCGATCATCGATCAATGCGTCGCGCAGGGCGTGCCCTTTGCCCGCGAATACGGCGGTCTGCTTGACAACCGCTCTTTCGGTGGCGCTCAAGTTTCGCGCACCTTTTACGCCCGCGGCCAGACCGGTCAGCAATTGCTCATCGGATGCTATCAGGCTCTCGAAAAGGAAATCAAAAAGGGTGGCGTCAAAATGTACCCGCGTACCGAGATGCTCGATCTTGTGCTCGTCGGCGGTCATGCCAAGGGCATCGTTGTGCGTGATCTCAAGACCGGCGAAATCAGCAGTCATGCCGCCGACGCGGTGATCCTTGCGACCGGCGGCTACGGCAATGTCTTTTTCCTTTCGACCAACGCGATGGGTTGCAATGTCACTGCCACATGGCGTGCCACCCGCCGCGGTGCCTTGTTTGCCAACCCCTGCTTCACGCAGATTCACCCGACCTGCATTCCGGTGAGCGGCGATTATCAATCGAAGCTCACGCTCATGTCCGAATCGTTGCGCAACGACGGCCGCATCTGGGTGCCGAAGTCGCCCGAGGTCGCTGCCAAACTTCGCGCGAAACAAATGAGCCCGAACGATGTCGCGGAAGGCGACCGTGATTATTTCCTCGAACGCAAGTATCCGTCCTTCGGCAACCTCTCGCCGCGCGACATTTCCTCGCGTGCGGCGAAGGAAGCCTGCGACGAAGGTCGCGGTGTTTCATCGACCGGGCTCGGCGTTTATCTGGACTTCCGCGATGCGATTCAGCGCTTTGGCGAGCCGACGATCCGCGCGCGCTATGGCAATCTTTTCCAGATGTACGAAAAGATCGCCGGCGAAGATCCATACACATTGCCGATGATGATTTATCCGGCCGTTCACTACACGATGGGCGGGCTTTGGGTGGATTACAATTTGATGTCGAACATCCCCGGCCTGCATGTGCTGGGCGAAGCAAATTTTTCCGATCACGGTGCCAACCGTCTCGGCGCTTCGGCGCTCATGCAAGGCCTTGCCGATGGCTACTTCGTGATTCCCACGACCATCGCCAACTACCTCGTCGGCCAAAAGCCCGGCTCGGTGAACACCGACCTGCCGGAGTTCAAACAAACCGAAGCCGAAACCCGCGAGCGAATCAGCCGCATGCTTTCGATTCAAGGCAAGCGCACGGTCGATTCGTTCCACCGCGAGCTCGGCAAGATCATGTGGGACGAGTGCGGCATGGCCCGCTCGCGCGCTGGCCTCGATGGCGCGATCAAGCGCATCGCCGAAATCCGCGAGGAATTCTGGACCCCGGGCCAAGGCGTGCTGATCCCCGGCTCGGGCGATTCGGTCAACATGGAGCTCGAAAAGGCCGGCCGTGTGGCGGACTTCATCGAGTTTGGCGAAATGATGTGCTACGATGCCCGCGAGCGCGAAGAATCGTGCGGCGGTCACTTCCGCGTTGAGCACCAGTTCACCGATGCCGATAGCGAAGTGCAATCGGGCAAGACCCAAGCCGGTGAGGCCAAGCGCCACGACGAAAGCTTCTCGCATGTCGCCGCATGGGAATTCAAAGGCGCGGGCAATGCTCCGGTGCTTCACAAGGAAGCCCTCGTCTACGAAACCGTGCAGGCATCGATCCGCAGCTATGCGTAAGTCCCACGTGTCCGATCACAGCTTCATGAACCGTTCCTCACGACGCAGTTTCATCAAGTCCGGCGCCACTCTCGCCGGTGCAGCTCTCGCGCCCAACCTGCTTTTTGGTCAGCAGAAAAAACCCGCCGAACTTCAAGTCGCCGCCATCGGTTGCAATGGCAAGGGCCTGAGTGACATCACCGAAATCGCCGGTGGCAACCGCATTGCTTTCCTCTGCGATGTCGATGCGAATTACGCCGGCGAAGCTCGCTCGCGATTTCCCGAAGCGAAGTTCTTCCAGGATTATCGCGAAATGTTTGCCGAGGTGGCCGACAAGATTGATGTCGTCACCGTCTCGACGCCCGACCACATGCACTTTCCGATCGCGCTCGAAGCGATCCGTCGCGGCAAGCCGATCATGCTGCAAAAGCCTCTTTGCAATTCGCTGTGGGAAACACGCGCGTTAAGCAATTTTGCGAAACAAAAAGGCGTGCTCACGGTGATGGGCAACCAGGGCGCGACCTTCACCGGCACGCGCTTGTTGCGCGAATGGATTGAGAGCGGCTTGATCGGTGAGGTCACCGATGTTCACTACTGGACCAATCGTCCCGCGGGCCTTTGGGCGCAGGGGCCTGGCTTGCAATTTCCCGCCGAGCCGGTGCCTTCGCACTTGCGTTGGGACCTGTGGCAAGGCTCGGTCGCCACCGAGCGTGCCTACAATTCCAAGATCCACCCCTTCGGTTGGCGCGGCTTTTGGGACTACGGCTGTGGCGCGCTGGGCGACATCGGTTGCCACGCGTTCAACGGCGCATTCTGGGCTCTCGACCTGCGCGGCGATTTTGTGGTCGAGCCGGTCGAACTTTCCGAAGCGGATGAAACCATCGCGCCACTGCGCTCGAAGGTGCTTTATCAGTTCCCCGCGAAGGGTGATCGCGCCGCACTGAAAATCCATTGGCAGGACGGCATCGCCGATCCGAACAAAGATCCGGCATTCGTTCGTCCGCCCGGCATTCCCGCCGACCTCAAGCTCAACGAAGACTGCGGTCAGGTGTATGTCGGCACCGAGGGGGTCATTTACATCGCCGACATGTACGGCCGCGGTGCGCCGATGTTGTTCGACGACAAACTCAAGGCAAAGTCGCGCACGATCAAGAAATCCTACGAGCGCATCGCCGGTGGCCCGACGCAAGAACTGTGCCGTGCGATCCGCGGCGAAGGTGAAAAGCCAGTATCAAACTTCATCGATCACGCAGGGCCGCTCACCGAGATCATTCTCGCCGGCAATCTCGCCGTGCGCATGCGCCGCAAGATCGATTGGGACTCCGCCGGCATGGAAGCTCGCGGCGTGCCCGAAGCGCGTGCGCTCATGAAGCGAAACTATCGCGCAGGCTGGGAGCCGAACCTCGGTTAACGAAGGTAGGGCGACGCGGCTCGCGGCGCCGATTTCCATAACAGCCAAAGAGTTGAAGAACAGGCGGCGGGCGGGACACCCGCACCACAGTGAAGAAGTGGTTCTCTCACTCGCGGGTCAGGCCCGTCGCAGGTACTCCGGCATTTGTTCGCGCTGGAATGCGGGGGAGGGGGCTGCGCGGCCAAATGAAATCACCGCACCCACACCCGCCGCATGCGGGCCGCCCAATCGCGGCTCGACCTCAAACTCGGGAAAGCGATAGCGCGCATGGCGCCGCAACACCGCGCTCAACACCCACAGCAGCACGACCGCGGTTATCACCGAAACTCCGGGCACAACATACGGCGCCACCATGTCGATGAGCGGACGAAATTTTTCGATGCCCTTCGGCGCGGATTTTTCCTCGGTCTTCTTGCTGGGGGCCGGCGTCGCAGCTTCATCCTTTTTTTCGCCGCCCATCACGCGTTCCATCATGTAGATGCGGATCGACATCTGCACGAGAAACGCCTCGAACTGGCCCGCGCGGTCGGACTTCTTGAGTGCCTGCATCACCGCATTTTCCATCGCGCGCTGGCGCTCAGGCATCGAAACTTTTTCGGACAGCTGACGCGTTACGCGCATCGTCGATGCCTGTGGTTTTCCGACATGATAAAAGACCACCGCCGCCGGTCGTCCGCCGCCGAAAATTTTGTCGACCCAATTTTCGTCGTGCCAATCTTTCGGAATCTCCTGATCCGCGCGGTAGAGATAGACATAGAGGTCGACCGCCGAATCGCCGGCGTGGTAGTTCAGAAAGGTCAGCCGTTCCTCGCGCTCGCCGACGCCCAACAACAACTGCGGGTCGACGAGAAAAGTTTCCGGGCGCTTGTCGACATATGCGGCCTTGGCATCGAGCAGCGGATCGGCGGCGGGCTCGAGCGGAGCTTTTGGCTCGGTGATCGTTTCCTCCTTGGCCTTCGACTTGCGTGAATTTTTCGTCGCTTGCTTTTTGCTTTTGCTCGCGACCGCGGAGCTCTCGCGCTTGGGCTTGCGCTCCTCGCGCGCATCGGCCACAGGCAGCACGGTTGCCAGCGCCAGAAAGATGACCCATGCCCGTTTCATGATTCGATGTGGCTGCTAAGCTTTTCCTCCTTCGCGGGCACATGGCCGTCGCGCATCCGCTTCAAGCCATCGCGGCTCAGCACCGGCGGCATGAGCTTGCGGCGGAAATGCCCGGGGTCGCGCCGTGCCTGGCGGCTTCGCTTGATCAAAATCCCTTCGAGGTGCGCCAGCAATTTGACGAGCCCCTCGGTGTAGCGCCCTTCAAGCCAGTGACCATGCGCGCGCGAAAGGCATTCAAAAGTGTCAGATTCGTAGAGAAAGCCATCGAGCGCATAACCAAACACCATACCCGCCGCTTTCGACTCGGGATCGATGGTGATCAGAATGCCAGCCTCGTTCGGCTTTTCCGCCGGCACATCCTCGAAGGCCGCGCGATTCAACAACCAAAAACCAAATTGACGGCTGTTTGCCACCTCGCCGAGCGAGCCGGTGTACACCGCGACAAACAACTGCGGGAAGCGCCGCGACACCCGCTCTATCGCTGCCTCAACACGCTCGCGTTGGCCATGCCCGAAGATGCCAGCCCCGTCCGCCAACGAGCGCAGGCTCACCTCGTCACCACCATAAGCGAAGTCCGCATCCGCAATCGAAAATCCACAATGCGGGCACAACTCCGCCGCGCGGTGAATGCTCTGGACACATCTCGGGCACTTCATCATCGGCGAATGAAATTCGATACGAAGCGCTGAGTGCTTCGTCAAAACAAAACATCAGGAAACCCAAACAAAATGCCCTAATTCAAAGCCTCCACGCCATCCTTCACAAGGTAGCCAGCATCTGCCATGCTCGTCGCACATGCGTCAGATCACCGAAATCGATCGCGATGATTTTCGCAATTTGCTCGTGGAAATTTCGCAGGCCCACATGCCCTTCGGAAAATTCGGCATCAAAGCCCACCCGCCATCAGGCGTGCCACTCATGGATCTTCCCGTCGAATACCTCGCATGGTTCAAGGAACGCGGATTCCCCAAAGGTCGCCTCGGCGAACTGATGGCGCATGTGTGTGAGATCAAGGAGGTCGGCATGGATTCGGTCTTCGACCCCCTTCGCGAGGCCAGAGGCGGTCGCTTCCGGCTCCAGCCGAAACGGCCGCGCTCGTTCGATTTTGAATGATCCGCTCAAGCGCCGCCGCCCGCTAGGATCCTTGCCTGATCGAAGTCAAACGGCGTGAGCTCGAGCAGCAACTCGTCGCCCACCGCAAATGTCGCGGCGGCATCGGCGAGCTCCTTCGACAGGTGCGCAAGGATCACTTTGCCATTCGGCAGCTCGACGCGGTAGAGCACCGCGCCCCGCGTCTCGAGCACTTTCCCGCGTGTTTGTATCGTGGCATCCGGCATGGCTACCGCGCTTTGAACCGCTTTCTGGGCCCGGGCGCAAGTCAGAGCATCGGGAAATTTTCGACAGATTCCCCGCATTGCGGCAAGGACCTTGCTTGACGCCACGCCGATCCGTAGCATCATGCCCACCAGTCGGCCGCGCGAAATTTGCCGGATCCGGCGTCGTCCATTCCATCCATCGAACCGCCATGAACACACGAATCGCTTCGGTCATCAGCGTCGCGCTCTGCGCCCTGCTCGCGTCCTGCTATCCCTACGACGAGGGAGCCAACCGCAAGAAAACCAAAAAGTCCTCGCCCAACGCCACTGCGCCCGCTGCGCCGGCCAAGACTGAGGCGGAGAAAAAAGCCGAAGAGCAAAAGCTCAAGGAAATGAAAAAGAAGCAAGCTGCTACTGAAACCACATCGGCAGATGGCACCAGCACCACAAGCGCTGACTCGGCCGAGAGCGCGATCAAGCCGACCGACCAGCCTGCCGCTTCTTCCGCCTCGACGACGACCAGCCCCGCTCAAAAGCCCGCGACCACGGTGAAGAAACCCGAGTACTCCTACGCCAGCAAAGTGCCGGGCAAGGAGGGCTTTGTCTTCAGCCCCTACAACAACAAGGTGGTCGATGTGCGCGACATCCCGAGCGGCACACTCGTGCAGGACCCGACCTATCCCGCGGCTGAGAAAAAGTATTTCCGAGTTCCCTGATCGCTTAGTTCCCCCCGGTCGATTTTTTCACCTTCAACCAACCGGGTCCAACACACAGGACCCGGTTTTTTTTCGAATGAACGCCGACTTTTCGAACATCAGCATCCTTGGCAGCGGACTGCTCGGCGGATCGCTCGCGCTGGCACTCGCCGCGCAAGCGCAGGCCCCGCGCGTGAGGCTTTGGGCCCGAAAGGCGCAAACGGCCGCCGATGCGCGCGCCCTCGGCATCGATGGCGCCACCGATGATCTCAAGTTCGCTGTCGAAGGCGCCGATCTGGTGGTGCTGTGCGTGCCGGTCGGCGCAATGCCCGCACTCGTCGCAGCCGCGATCGATGCCGGCTTGCCCGTCACCTGCCTCGTCACCGATGTCGGCAGCGTGAAGCAAGCCCCCCATCGCGAGCTTGAGCCGCTGCTTGCGGCGAAGGGCATCGATTTTATCGGCAGTCACCCGATGGCGGGATCCGAGCGCAACGGGCTCTCGGCCACCAGCGCCACGCTTTTTGAAGGTGCCGCCTGTTTGCTCACGCATGAAGGCGAAACAGCCGGCCTTCGTGCGATGGCGCTCGAGGCATTTTGGCAGTCGATCGGTTGCCACACCGCATGGATGAGCCCGACCGCACACGATGCCTTGGTCGCACGTATCAGCCATTTGCCCCACCTCATTGCGGCGAGTGCCGCGCGTGTTTGTCTCAAAAATCCTGCCGATGGTCGCTTCGGCGGTGGCGGGCTGCGCGATACTACCCGCGTCGCATCCGGCAATCCCGACATGTGGGCCGAGATCGTCACCGAAAACCGCGCCGCACTGCTTGCGCCGCTGCGCGAAACCATCGCCGATCTCAACACGATCCTTAAGCTGCTTGAAAACGGCGACCAGCAAGCCACCCTTCAATGGCTCGCCGAAGCCAAACAACCGCGCGACACTCTGCAAGCGATGCACGCGGAGAAAAAATTTCCACTCCAAGCCGGCTGACATCACACCGTTGTTGCACGCCGCGCAAATCTGTTAGAAAGCCTGCCACCCGATCCATGTCCGAGTTCCGAGTCACATCCATTTCAAAAATCCACGCGGAGTTCAGCGTGCCAGGCGACAAGAGCATGTCACACCGCGCCGCGATCCTTGGCGGCCTTTCCAACGGCACTTGCACCATCCACAATTTCCTTCCCAGCGAGGATTGCCTCAACACGCTCAATGCGATGAAGGCACTCGGTGCCGAATATGAGGTGATCGAAGAGCTCGCCGGCTATGGCCCGACGCACTTGCGCATCCATGGCCAATCGATGCAGCTCAAGCTCCCCGCCAAGCCGATCGACTGCGGCAACTCCGGCACTGGCATGCGTCTGCTTGCCGGTTTGCTTGCGGGGCAAAATTTCACTTCAGAGCTTTTTGGCGACGCCTCGCTTTCCTCGCGCCCGATGGGTCGCATCACCATCCCTCTCGCACAGATGGGGGCCCACATCGAAACGCTCGGTGAAAAACCCGGCTGCGCGCCGCTGCGGATTCATCCGGCGACGCTGGCACCCATCACTTACGAAATGCCGGTCGCCAGCGCGCAGGTGAAAAGCGCGGTGCTTCTCGCCGGCATGTTTGCCAAAGGCACCACCACGGTCATCCAACCTGCCACCACGCGCGACCACACCGAGCGCATGCTCGCCTCGTTCCGCGTCAACACCATCCACGCCGGCGACTCGATCTCACTTATCGGTGGCCAAGTACCGCAGGCCTGCGACTTCACCGTACCCGGCGACATCTCCAGCGCGGCATTCTGGTTGGTCGCCGCCGCCGCATTGCCCGGCGCCCGACTCACCCTGCGCAATGTCGGACTCAACCCGACGCGCACCGCCATCATCACCGCTCTCAATCGCATGGGTGCGCGCATCATCGAGACGCCGCATCAAGCAGCCGGCGAACCGATCGGCGACATCGAGGTCCACGGCGCAAAACTCAAGGGTACGACGATTTTCGAAAGCGAAATTCCCAACCTCATCGACGAGATCCCGGTGCTTGCTGTTGCCGCCGCGCTTGCCGATGGCACCACGGTCATCCGCAATGCCGGCGAACTTCGCGTGAAGGAAACCGATCGCATCGCGACCGTCGTCAACAACCTCCGCGCGATGGGTGGCAATGTCACCGAATACGAAGATGGCATGGAAATCACCGGCGGCTCGCCACTGCACGCTGCGGAGATCGACAGCTTCGGCGATCACCGCATCGCCATGGCCTTTGCCATCGCCGGGCTCTTCGCTTCGGGCGAAACCATCATCCGCAACACCGAATGCGTGAACACATCCTACCCGGGATTCGCGCATCATCTCGATGCGATTCGCCGGGAAAAAACCATGCCCGCCGATTTCATGCTGCCAACCACACGCCCTTCGTGAACGCGCCCGACTCCAATCATTTCGCCATCGCCATCGATGGCCCCGCCGCCTCCGGCAAAAGCACCGTCGCACGCCTGCTCGCGCAACGCCTCGGACTCGTGATGGTGAACTCCGGTGCCATGTACCGCGCCGTGACATGGAAGGTGCTCGGCGAACACATCGATCCGCACGACAGCGCGTCGGTGGCGAATCTGCTCCATCGCATCCTTATCGAATGCGGTCACGACGGCATCAGCTCGACCATCACCATCGACGGTGTCGACCCCGGCGATGCGCTCCGCAGCGAAAAGGTGAACGCAAATGTCTCGGCGATCTCTGCCATTCCCGAAGTGCGTGCGGCACTCATCGGCCTCCAACGCGGATTCACCCACCACTCGAATGTGGTGATGGAAGGACGCGACATCGGCTCGGTCGTTTTTCCCGACACACCATACAAAATCTACATCGACGCGGCAGAGGAAATCCGCGCCGCGCGCCGCAAGGCAGCCGGTGAGGTCGACTCGATCGCCAGCCGCGATGCCGCCGATAGCTCGCGTCAGACAGCGCCGCTCGTTGTCGCACCCGGTGCTGCCCGCCTCGACACCTCCAACCTCACGATTGATGGCGCGGTGGATGCCGCCATCGAAATCCTCCGGCATCAAGGGCTCAAGGCGTGAGTGACTGACAAACATTTCCCAACATGAACTGGCTCTACTGGCTCGGCTGGATGTCCTTCGGCTCATCATTTCGAACACTCTTCGGCATGCGCGTCATCGGTGCCGAAAACCTCATCACCGAAGGTGCGGTGTTGGTCGCTTCGAATCACCAAAGCTATCTCGACCCGCCGCTCATCGGCAATTTGTATAAAACCGAGATGACCTATCTCGCCCGCAAGACGCTCTTCCGCGGATTTGGCAAATGGCTCTACGCGCGCTGGAATGCGATCCCCGTCGACCAAGATCGGCCCGACATGGCGAGCCTCAAAACGATCATCCGCAAACTCAAGGAAGGCCATCGCGTGCTGGTCTTTCCCGAAGGCTCGCGCACGCTCGACGGCTCGATCGGCGAGGCCGCCCCCGGCATCGGGCTTATCGCCGTGAAGTCCGGCGCGCCCATCCAGCCGGTCCGCATCCGCGGCGCCCGCGAAGCCCTGCCCCGAGGCTCGGGCCGCATCCGGTTCTCACGCATCACCGTCACCGTCGGTCCGCCCATCCAGCTCACCCCGCAGGAGATGGAATCGGCCAAAGGCAAGGCCGACTACGACCAGATCGCCAAACGCATCATGGCCGCCATCGATTCGCTGTGATTGCGGCTGATATGTATAACACGGGCTTGGGCTTTGCGGGCGCCCGAGGTCCTGCCCCCCCTCCGCAGGCCGGAGACGCACCTGATCGCGGGTCATGAAAATAGCCTTAGACCCTTATATTCAATGACTTTTAACCTCCGAGTGGCGCTTTCGAAGGGCCCACGGCCTGGTTAGATCCCTTGTCAATCTACGTAATGAATACGCTTGCCATGTATATAGTTTCTGGCCAATGTATAAATAGAGAGTTTGAAATTAGTAGATAGCCCAAATACTGAATGAATTCTTGATGCCCCGACGGAAAACAGCAACAATTAGAAACCGATGTACAAAAAGACTATGGATCCAATACCCGTCCGACTGCCCGCCGAACTTCAGGCGCGTGTCGATCAACTCGCCAACAAGATGGCTATCTCGCGATCTGCCGTTCTGCGTCTCGCAGTGCGCCAGTGGCTTGATGCCGCCGAACACTTCGGAACCAATCCGATGTTGCGAGAAGAGCCGGCAAGCTACGCCAGCAAATCAGGCAAGGCAGTGAAAGCGGTCAAGACGCCAAAAAGCAAGGCCGGCCGCAAAGGCGGTCTTGGTGCTTACTGAGGCCACTGACCTGTAATTATAACCATCAACATTGCCCGCAAGGGTGGTAACTAACCCCTCACGCCGAATCGTCGGCGTGAGGGGTGTTTTTTGTGGGGCCTTGCCGTGGGTGTTATCCGTGTCAGACCTGTTGTTTGGTTTTTGCCAGTTGCGGATTTGCGGTGGGCGTGCCATCCTCGCGCATGATCCGCCGATTGGTTCCCGCGCTTTCCATCTTGGCAGCATTTGCACTTCCGCTTCACGCGCAAGAAGCGCATGCGGATGAAAATCCCGCGGCCGAGGTTAATGACATTCCAGCCGACTTGCTCGACGAGGCGCACATGCTCGAGGAGTTGGGCGTGAATGAATTCACCGCGCCATCGATTTCGAAGCTTTTCGACACGCTGCAGTTTCTCATGCCGCTGCCTTTGGTCGAGACCGAGCGCGCGATGCCGGACCGCATGCCGCTTGATCGCTCCGACCTTGCCATCGAGCTGGGCTTCCTGATCGCCAATGGTTTCCTCGTCGTGCAGGCCGAGCAACTCGATAAGGTTGAAACACTTGCCGCCGACCTCACTCGCTACGGCAAGGCGCTCGGTGCCGGCGATCGTGTGAACCGCCACGCTGCCAGCTTGATCGATAGCGCGAAGAAAGCTGATGTCGCGCAACTCAAAAAAGAACTCGCCGCCACCCAGCGCGATGTCGAAGCCGAGCTGGTCTCGCTCAAGGACGCCGATCTTGCACACCTGATTTCGATGGGCGGATGGATCCGCGCGCTTGAGGTATCGACGGTCGCGGTGGACAAGCAGTTTTCCGAAGAACGTGCCCGCAAGGTGATGCGGGAAGACATCGCCGATTATTACACCGAGTCGATCGCCGGGCTCGAGCCGCGCATTTCCGAACGGCCGAACTACCTCGCGATGCGCGACCTGCTTGCGGGCCTCCGCTCGGAGATGACGCTTCAGGATGGCCAGGCGCCGACGCCGGAAATGATGCGCGATATCCGCGAAAAAGCGGCACAGCTCGTTGGGCTCGCACTGCAACGCAAGCAATGAGCGTGAACGCGAGGATCGATTGCGGCATGCCCGCCTTGCTGGAATTCCGCGGGCCCGATGCGGTCAGGTTTCTCAACGGACAGGTCACTCAGGACGTCCGTCAGCTCAATGCGGAGAATGCCGCCCTGCCATCGTGCGTCACCGATGCAAAAGGCCGTCTGCAGTTCCGCGTGTGGTTGATGAAATCCGCCGATGGCGCGCTGTGGGTTTCGGCACCGGGCGTGGATGCCGAGGCGCTCGAGGCACGCCTCACCCGCTACCTCATCGCCGATGATGTCGAGGTTGCCGACCTCAGCGGCAAATGGTCGCTCATTCATTTCACCGCCGATCCCGGAGCGGCACCCGCGGGCGTGATCGCGCGCGAGTCCGCACGCTTCGGTGTTGCAGGCGCCGATTGGTGGATCCCCGCCGGCTTGTCAGTCGACTTTCCGGAATCGTTTCCCTTGCTCGAAGGCGATGCGCTCGAAGCTTTTCGCATTGCCCACGGCGTGCCCGCATGGGATCGCGAACTTTACGATGGCCTGCTGCCGCCCGAAGCGGGTCTCGATGCATCAGACATTTCCTATCACAAAGGCTGCTACATCGGCCAAGAGGTGATCTCGCGCATCAAGCACGCGGGCAAGCTCAACAAGCGGCTCATTCATGCGAGAGTCGATGCCAGCGTCTCGATGGAATCCGAATTGCTCGACGCCGCAGGCAAGCCTGCCGGTGAAATCACCAGCGTTTCGCCCGTATCATACGGCGGCAAACGCGACATCATGGCCTATCTGAAACGCGGCGCGCTTGAGGTCCACTTCATTGGCCCCTATGGTAAGCGTCATGCCGTGGGTACGGAAAATTAAGCGCGTTGGCATCCGCTCTGCTTTCGTCTTGTTCTTCGATCGGGATGAAGAACAATGATGGGAATGAACT